>JAEEGJ010011456.1_pt1 | contig 22495 bp, 14 predicted proteins | sample 8958761 | NCBI WGS metagenome assembly JAEEGJ01 (sample SAMN16246546, study PRJNA631951) | gut metagenome | biome: gut microbiome; feature: rumen; material: RS-attached | host: Bos | place: Iran: Karaj | collected 2018-10 | reverse complement strand
TTCACCAGTCAGGAACACATGCGTTTTCTGAAGATGTATGACCGTTCCGGCATGACGAGCAAGTCATCTTTCATCAAGGCGCAGTTCTTCGGTGAGACATTCCATGTGGTCACTTTCGACAAGGGACAGCACGAATACTACACGAAACTGAGCGACTTTCACGCACAGTTCCGTATGGTTGGCAACAACTACAACCAGACGTTGAAAGAACTGAGAAGCCACTTTTCCGAGCGCAGGGCAATGGCTCTGACCTACAAACTGGAGAAGTACATGCAGCAGTTGGTCGAAATTGCAACAAAGATTGTGGAACTTACAAACGAGTATAGGGACAAATGGTCGCAAAAATAAGTTTCGGTAACTCGCTGTTTGGCGCACTGGCGTACAACGGCGAGAAGATCAACAAAGACGAGGGTAAGCTGCTTGCCACCAACCGAATCTTTGATGACGGAACGGGCAAGGTCAACATCCGAAAGGCTCTGGAGGATTTCATGCACTTCATTCCAGACCGATGCCGCACGGAGAATCCTGTGGTGCATATCTCCCTCAATCCGCACCCAGACGACAGACTGACGGACACGGACATGGAGAACATTGCCCGTGAGTATATGGAGAAGATTGGCTTTGGCGGACAGCCCTATATGGTCTATAAGCATGAGGACATTGACCGCCACCATATGCACATAGTTACTATCCGTGTAAAGGAGGACGGAAAGGCTATCAGTTCCAGCAATAACTTCTACCAGAGCAAGAAGGCTACACGGGAACTGGAGAAGAAATACAACCTGCACACGGCAGAACGTGGGCAGGCTATTTCCGAGATTCCTCTCCGCAAGGTGAATGCCAGTGAGGGTGACGTGAAGAAGCAGATAGCCAACACCGTCAAGGCGGTTGTCCGTGGTTACCACTATCAGACATTGGGGGAACTCCGTGCCGTCCTCTCCTTATATAATATAGATGTGGAGGAAACACGGGGCATGGCTCGTAACCGTGAGTATCACGGACTGGTCTATTCTGCCACCGATGATAACGGCAACAAGGATGCGAGTAAGCGAGAGCAGAGTGAGCTTGCTCATTCTGCCGAGCGTGAGCATCCTCGACGGGTTAATCCCGTCAAGGTTGGTAATCCGTTCAAGGCTTCCATGATCGGGCCGTCAGTCGGCTACGAGGCAGTGCAGAAGCGTTTTGCATGGTCGAAGAAACAGATTGCAGACAAAGGCATAGCCGCTTCGCTGAAAAAAAAGATACTGCCCATACTGGCGGCAAGTTCCAACGCAGAGGACTTCAAAAGCCGCTTGCAGGCTCAGGGTATGGACGTGGTTTTCCGCTACACGGACACGGGACGCATCTATGGAGCCACCTTCATTGACCATGATAGCCGCAGTGTTCTGAATGGTTCGCGCATGTGCAAGGAACTTTCTGCAAATGCACTGGAGCAGTATTTCAGCAGTCCTCACGACCAAGAACAGACACAACAGGGACAGACAACCAACCAAGGACAGTCCACACAAGAAGGTACAGGGCATGGCACTGGTGGAGGGCAGCAATCGTCTGGTTCCGACCATTGGCAGAGCCAGTCAACTCCAGCATCAGACTACGACCACTCTCATTCCGACTTTGACGGCTTCGGCTTGTTCAACACTGACAACCCGGCGGTCGATCCTGCCGAAGAAGAGTTCAGAAGACGGATGCAGAGAAAGAAGAAGAAACGTCGTGGTCCGAAACTCTGATTACCTGTTATTCAAATGCTATTTATTCACAATTCAAATTCCATTTTACTATGCAACAAGAAGACGATTTAAGGGCACTGGCGAAAATCATGGACTTTCTCCGTGCTGTGAGTATCATCCTTGTGGTGATGAATGTCTATTGGTATTGCTATGCCACCGTAGAGGGGCACGGCATCAATATTGGTGTTGTTGACCGCATCCTGCTTAACTTCAATCGTGAGGCAGGGCTGTTTCACTCCATCCTCTACACCAAACTCTTTGCCCTGCTCCTGCTTGCCCTGTCTTGCCTTGGCACAAAGGGAGTCATCAACGACAAGATTACCTGGTCGAGAATCTGGGCAGTCCTCAGTGCAGGCTTTGTGTTCTACTTCATCATCAATTGGTGGATGCTGCTGTTGCCCATTCATTCCGACGTGGTGACGGCACTCTACATCCTCTCGATTGCCATTGGCTACATCTGCCTGATGATGGCTGGTCTGTGGATGAGCAGACTGTTGAAGCACCATCTGATGGAGGATGTCTTCAACAACGAGAACGAGAGTTTCATGCAGGAGACACGCCTGATGGAGAATGAGTATTCCGTCAATCTTCCCACCCGTTTCTACTACAAGAAGAAATGGAACAGAGGTTGGATCAATGTGGTCAACCCGTTCCGTGCCACCATCGTACTCGGTACGCCGGGCAGCGGTAAGTCCTACGCCGTGGTGAACAACTTTATCAAGCAGCAGATAGAGAAGGGCTATTCGCTCTATTGCTACGATTACAAGTACCCCGACTTGTCAACCATTGCCTTTAACCACCTGCTGAAGCACTCAGACGGCTACAAGGTCAAGCCGAAATTCTATGTCATCAACTTCGATGACCCACGGCACAGCCATCGTTGCAATCCCATTCACCCCGACTTCATGACAGACATAGCCGATGCCTACGAGAGTGCCTACACCATCATGCTCAATCTTAACCGTACATGGGTACAGAAACAGGGTGACTTCTTCGTGGAGTCGCCAATCATTCTGTTTGCAGCAGTGATATGGTTCCTACGGATCTATCAGGGTGGCAAATATTGTACTTTCCCCCATGCTATTGAACTGCTTAACAGAAGGTATGAGGATATTTTTCCCATTCTCACGTCTTACCCAGAACTGGAGAACTACCTTTCGCCCTTCATGGACGCATGGCTTGGCGGAGCGCAGGAGCAGTTGCAAGGGCAGATTGCATCAGCCAAGATTCCACTGTCCCGAATGATTTCCCCGCAACTCTATTGGGTGATGTCTGCCAGTGAGTTCACGCTCGACATCAACAATCCAGATGAGCCGAAAATCCTGTGTGTGGGTAACAATCCCGACCGACAGAATATCTATGGTGCAGCCCTCGGACTGTATAACAGCCGAATCGTGAAACTCATCAACAAGAAGGGCAAGTTGAAGTCATCGGTCATCATTGACGAGTTGCCCACCATCTACTTCAAGGGACTGGATAACCTCATCGCCACCGCCAGAAGCAACAAGGTGGCGGTCTGTCTCGGCTTTCAGGACTTCAGCCAGTTAGTCCGTGACTATGGCGACAAGGAGGCAAAGGTGGTGATGAACACCGTCGGCAACATCTTCAGTGGACAGGTTGTCGGTGAGACTGCCAAGCAACTCAGTGAACGGTTTGGAAAAGTTCTCCAGAAACGCCAGTCGATTTCCATCAACCGACAGGATGTTTCCACCTCCATCAACACGCAGATGGACAGCCTTATTCCGCCCAGCAAGATTTCTGGACTGACGCAGGGTATGTTTGTCGGCTCAGTATCCGACAACTTCAACGAGCGTATTGAGCAGAAGATTTTCCATGCTGAGATTGTGGTGGATTCTGCCAATGTGGATGCCGAGATGAAACACTATGAGCCAATCCCTGTCATTGCAGACTTCAGGGACGAGAATGGCAACGACATCATGGAGCAGACCATCCGCGACAACTACAACCGCATCAAGGATGAGGTCAAACAGATTGTCAGTGACGAATTGGAGCGCATCAAGAAAGACCCGGCACTGCAACACCTGCTGCAGCAGAAAGGATAGTAATGTTTTGATGCAGCCATAAACGAAGAATCGGAAGAACCAACATTGCTGTTGAGTCCTTCCGATTTCTTCTATCGTATCGTATGAATGAAAAGCTTTATCTTCTGGCTTGCTCTTTACGGTCGTCTTCTTTCATTCGGTTGTGCAGCCCGTTAAGCATTGACTCCAGGAATGCAGCCCGAACTGTCAGTTTCCTACGCTTGATGGCTTGATAGGCTCCATAACATTGCTCAAAGGGAATCACTTCGCCGAATATCTGGTTGAAGAATCCAAGGAGGTCACGAACGCTGACATTACCGTCGTTGATGACACCCATTGTCTGGAGTCCGTACACCAGTTCCACAAAATCAGTTTTCTTTCCCGTCCACTGCATTCCCGTTGGCATATTGTGCTCATTTGCTGAGAAATCTATCTGCTTGTTGTCCGTGATGAGACATATCATCTTCTGCACGAAGGCTAACGCTTTCTTCGCACAAAGGTCTATATCCTCAGAAACGCCACTCACGAACTGGAGTTCTGTCTCAGCGTATGTCAGTGCCATTGTCTTATATCCGTCATCAGCCTGCTTGCACAGGTTGATGACTTGCACAACAAAGTCTTGGTAGGCGGATTGAAGGTCTATGCCTGCCTCGCCTCTTATCAGTCTGAAGAAACTGTTATCTGTCAATATGAAGTAGTCCATTACTATTCTCTTTTGCTTGATTGATAATGATGTTTGTTGTGTACACATCACTATTAGCGGCAAAGCGAATACCATTAGGGCTACAGTTAAGCAATAGATAGTGCTAACTTATTGTATGACAGCGAAATAAAATATTTAAAATATTTCAGTCCCTTGAAGAGCACAAAAAATGATGTAAGATTATCTTACATCGTGTAAGGCAATCTTACATCATTTACATACGTAATCTGACTTTTCAGGCTATCATTACCGCTTGGCTAACCCATACTTCTTGCGTTTCTGAAATAGTGTCTCACGGGTAATTCCAAGTAGTTCAGCTGCTTCATCGTAGGATGATGTCATGGCAATGGCCTTGATAATCTTCTCCTTTTCCTGCTCTTCGTTCTTCAGCGACAAGGGATTCTTGGTATTGACAATTTCCTCTATTTCAATCTCATCAGGCTGAATCTCACCTGAGCGTGTCAGCACAACGGCTCTGTCTATCGTATGCTTCAGCTGACGGACGTTCTCCGGCCAGTCATACCCTCTGATCTTCTTGATGGCTTCAACAGAAAAGCCTGTGACATCAAGATGGTTCGTCTCGTTGGATTCCTTCATAAACTCTTCCGCCAACGGCAGAATATCCTCACGGCAGAATCTCAGTGACGGCACTTCAATGGGGAACTCGTTGATGCGGGCCAGCAAGTCTTTGCGGAACTCTCCTTTGCTTACCTTTTCGCGAAGGTTCTCATTCGAGGCTACAACCAAACGGATATTGCAGCGTATGTCCTTGTTGCTGCCCATCTTCTGGTACACCCGTTCCTCCAACACTCTGAGCAGCATCTTCTGGACTGACATAGGCAGGTTCTCCACTTCGTCGAGAAACAACGTACCGCCCTCGGCTGTCTGAATTAGCCCCGTCGTTTCTTCCGATGCTCCTGTAAAGGCACCCTTGACATGCCCGAACAAGACCGACATGGCCGTATCTGTATGTATGGCGGCACAGTCCTTGGTGATGTACGGTTTATCCTTACGATGGCTCTGATAGTGTATCTCTCTTGCGATATGCTCTTTCCCAGCCCCGCTCTCACCGTATATCAGCACCGTTGAATCTGTTGACGCGAATATCCTGACACGTCGCATCATCTTCTGATATGCCGGACTTTGACGTTCATAAATGACATGCCCTTTGTGCTTTGGAGGTGAGTTCCGGATAGCCTTCATCACTGCATCTATCAGTTGGATGTCGTGGACAGGCTTGATAAGGTAGTCGGCAGCACCCATCTTCATGGCATTCACTGCCAATGGCGCATCCGTCACTTTGGTCATCATCACAAAGGGAGTCGTAATCCTATTTTCCTTCAGCTTTTCAAGAATCTTAGTGCCATGTCCGTCGGGAAGCAGCAGGTCACAGACAATGGCATCGTACTCGTTGGCGGCTATCATCTTCAGGGCTTCGCTGACCTTCTGGGCACTGTCTGACTGCATCTTGGCATCATGCATCCAGTTACTGGCAAGACGCAGCATCACGTCATCGTCCTCAACAATCAAGACCTTGTATCTGTTCATGCTGCCCCTCCTTCCATCTTCTCCTTGGCTTGGCTGACAAGCTGCTCCGCAGTCTTTACCACATTTTCAATAGCCTTGCCCATATCACCTTTCCCCTTCAGTGCATCACGGAGTTTCAGCATGGGCTTTACGATACCTAACAACTCCCAACGTGACTCTAACTTGTGCTGAAGAAATGCGATGGTTTGCACATCTCCCGTTTCAAGTGCTGATTTCAGTTCGCTGACCTCAGCCTCTGTCTGCTCCACAAGGAGGGTGAGCATACCATTCACGTCATCTTCGCCCTGTAGCAGTGTGGTGAAGTCGGCTTTGGGTATCTTGAATGTCGCATCTTCCTTCACACTGTTGGCTATGGCCTGTGTCAGTTCCGCGTATGAGAACGGTTTCAGCAGACAACCGCTGAAACCAGCATCGATAAAGTCCTCGGCTTTACGCTCTGTTCTGCCAGTCATGGCAAGTATCGGAACGGACTTAGAATTGCCGATATTGGCATCTCGTAGGAGTTCCAACAGATCGAAACCACTCATACCGCCCAGCTTGATGTCTGTAATAATCAGGTCATAGTCGCTCTTGCGCATCCTGTCAAACAGGTCATCCGCCGTAGGACAGCCGACTGCCTGCACATTCTTCTTGGTGAGCATTTCAACGGTCATCTTCAAAACAGTCACATCATCGTCAACTACGGCTATCCGCAAGCCCTCTGGAAGTATCGCCGTGTTCCTGTCGGCCAGTTGCAAGATTTCCTCGTCACCCTCCACGACGGGAATGGTAACGGTGAACTTACTCCCGAAACCGATGTGGCTCTCCACATCTATCCGGCCACCTAACAGTTCCACGAGTGCCTTGGCAATACTCAGTCCGAGACCGAATCCCTCCTGAGTGTCTGCATTATCAAGACGGCTGAACGGGGCGAAGATGCGTTTTATCTGCTCTTCGCTCATGCCCGTACCGGTATCGTGAATCTGCATGGTTATGGTATTGGTCTCATAGGTGACGCCAACCTTGACAGTACCTTTCTTCGTGAACTTGATGGCATTCGACAAAAGGTTGCTCCCAATCTGCAGGATACGCTTGCGGTCACCCATGACTACGGTATCATCACCAGTGAACATGCTTTCTATCTCTACATTCTTCATCTCTGCTATCGGCTCATATTCCACCAAGAGGGAGCTTATTATATTCTTCACCCTGAACGGCACCATCTCCACCTCTTCCTTGCCTGTGTCAAGGCGATAGTAACTCAACAGCGTATTCAGGAGTGTCAGCATCCTGTCTGACGATTGCCTGATAGCCTCTTCGTACTGCTTGCACTTTTCATCCTTTGTGGTTTCTGCTATCAGGTCTGCATAGCCCATAATAGAGGTCAACGGAGAGCGCAGGTCGTGGCTGACGGTCAACATCATGTTCTTGCGCAGGGTAAGCAGTTCCTCGTTGTGGCGGTTGCTCTCTTCCAGCAGAATCTTGTTTCTGTGGCGTTTATTTGCGTCACGATGAAACAGCCAGTAAAAAAGCATAGCAAGCAGAAATGCAGCAAAACCGAAGCACATCACCAAGTGCAAAGTTTCCCGCTGATGTGACATGAGATGTGTGGAGCCCAACTTGCGCATCTGTGAGTCCTCCGCATTGAATTCCCTTGCAAGCTGGGTTATCTTCTCATTGAGCAGGCTTTCCTTCCTTACAAGGTCTTCCATGTGCTGGAACAGCTGGTTGGCATTGCGTTCCTGTGACTGCTGGATGTCCGATGCTAACGAAGTCAGAATCCTGTCCGTCTGTTGTCTGGCACGTTTCAAGGCTTGCTGGTTCTCAGCCTCCGTCTCAGCATTGGCTTTCTTCTTGCTTTTCATCCAGCCGAACATGCCAGTGGTCTTGTGACGGTTCTCCTTCAGGTTCTCGCTTACCTCGTCCGTCAGCTGTTGGTTGGCCCGGTTTGCCTGACGGATTATCTGCGGCATCTTCTGTTGCATCAGTCCGCTGACGTCCCTTAGTTGCTCCAAATCCTGATGGATAGCCAACAAATAGCCCTTCTTCTCATTGACAAGTTGCTTAATCTCCTTAACTCGTCTCACCTGTGCCGTGTCGGGTATCGTCATAATCATGGAGTCGAGCGTCATCATGACGCACTTTTCCTTCTTTTCGTATGCTGCAATCCTTATGCTGTCCCAGATTGCAGCCTGACCGCCTAACTGTGTCAGGTCGAATAGTTGCAGAAATGCACCTTCAGAGAAGGCACGACGGTCAATGTTCTCCTTATATCTCTTGCTGTTGTCTTCGAGATCACCGCTCTTGCAGACAACGATAACGGAAGCTACAACAAAGAGGACTATAAGCGAGACATACCCGCCTACTATCTTCAGTCGCAACCGCATCAAAGAATCTATCTTTTTCATCCAATCTTTCTACCTTAATTAACTCATTGTCAAAATTGAGCCGACAAAGGTACGAAAAATATGTGGAAAACGGATGCCTTACCTGTCTTTGTGTGTAAATAAACACCCAAAATTGAGGTAAGACAATCCGAAAATTCATCATTTTAGTGTCTTGAACATCTGATTGATGCACTTTTTCTTCTGCTCCATGTTCGGATGAACATAGAGATTGAGGGTTGTGCTGATATTCGCATGACCAAGTATGACGCTAACGGTCTTATAGTCACACTGGCTTTCAATGCATCTTGTGGCAAATGAGTGGCGCAGACCGTGAAATTTCAAAGAGGGGATGCCGAGTTGTTTCAGTAGTTGCTTGTAGTAATTACGATAGGTACGTGGCTCAGTTGGTTTCGCTTCATTGGTGATTACAAAGTATTCGTCATTCATCAGTTTCTTTAGGGGACGGATAAGTTTCATAAGTTCCTTGCTAATTGGAATCTCACGGACGGAGTTTTTCGTTTTAGGTGTACCGATTACAAGTTCTGTATGTCTTTCATCACCTTCAATGATATAAATTCGTTCTATGGTTCTGTTCACATGGATGGTCTCAGTACCAAGATCTATATCACACCACTTCAAAGCACATACCTCGCCTATGCGCATACCCGTACTCAGACATATATAAATGCCGAGATTACGAAAGGTGAAATTGTCAGTGACATACTGCATCAACTTCTTCTGATGGCTTATGCTCAATACCTCCAAGTCTTTGCTCTTTTGTTCTGTGGGGTACTTGACACTCCAATCTGTGAATTCATGTAGCCCAGCCTTTACACCGAACTTCTGAATCATCTTTAGTACAATCAAAATATCCTTCACTGTCTTTTGGCTCAGTCCTTCATTTAATTTCTGTAACGCAAAAGCTTGAACGTCATCCTCTGTCAAATGGGACTTGTTACCAAAGGCAGGCAGGATGTGATTCTCTAAGATGAGGGCATAAGCCGACATTGTTGACTGCTTTACATACTGTTGCTTGTCACTCTTCCAAAGTGCAGCAACTTCTCTAATCGTTTTCTTATCCATATTATTCTCTTTTAGGGTTATACCTATATAATATGGTATGACTCGTAAGATTAGAGAAACTGAAGTGTCAAAGTCCCAAATTTGAGATTTCCACAATTCACAGAAGAGTGGACGGAATATAAACTTGAAGACATTACGTCATTCTCAAAAGATAGAATTTCTTCATCTATCTTAACGGAGGAAAACTATGTTTCCACCGAAAATATGCTTCAAGACTTCCAAGGTATAGTTCGCTCCCAAGGAGTACCAACAAATACCAATGTTATGGCCTATAAAAAGGGGGATGTGTTAATCTCAAATATTCGCCCTTATCTCAAAAAAGTATGGAAATCTGATAGGGATGGGGGATGTAGTGCGGATGTCTTTGTAATAAGAGCCAATAAAACTGTATGTAATGAAGACTTTCTACATTATATAATAGCCAATGATTGTTTTATTGCCTATGTAATGAGTGGTGTAAAAGGTGTGAAGATGCCCAGAGGTGATAAGGAACAAATGAAAGGCTACAGGACGGCTATACCCTCTTTGGAAGAACAAACGAAAATCGCAAGACTTCTGACCGCCATTGATGAGCGCATTACTTCTCAAAACAGGATAATCAAGGAATTACAATCCCTAATAAGTGGGATTACACACAAGATTAGCAAGCACTCCACTGTAAGAAGGACAATGCTTAAAGAACTTCTTTATGAGCGCCATGAGAAGAATTCACTGCTTTTCCCCGTTCATTCTGTTTCTGTCTCTGAGGGTATCGTTAATCAGATAGAATACTTGGGACGTTCATTTTCAGCAGCGGACACCTCTAATTATAACGTAGCTCATAAAGGTGACATTATATATACGAAGAGTCCTACTGGCGATTTTCCATTTGGCATAGTCAAACGAAGTGCAATAGAAACCAATGTGGCAGTATCGCCATTGTATGGAGTATATCAGCCCGTTTCCGATGAAGTGGCTGTATATCTTCACTACTACTTCTGTAGCCCACTCAATGCCCAGAACTATTTACATAAGCTAATTCAAAAGGGGGCAAAGAATACCATCAATATAACCAACCAGCGATTTTTGGAGAATTATGTTCCTCTTCCTGACAAAGACACGTTATCAAAATTTGTCTTGCTAATGAATGTTGTTTCTGAGAAGTTGAATTCCGAGAAAAGTTTATTGAACGCATTGCGGAGCCAAAAGTCATATCTGCTCAAAGAAATGTTTGTCTGACTCTTGGCTATACAAACAGCCCCCTCAATAAGAACTGTTTCTGACTTTCATACAGATGCCGTTCTTTTTCTGCGATCTCTATCTTATCCTGCATACAACATAAGAGTCCAACAATCTTTTGTTGTTCGTCAATAGTAGGGATATAGATGTAGCATGATTTTACATTGTCAGTATTGATAGAGTAAACTTTTGAACCTTGTGCTATTCGTCGTAGTTGGTCATGGAAATACTTGCTGTTGAAAGCAAATCCTTTGAAACCTCCTACCATTATATTCTTGACATCACGACCATGTATTGTATGGAGTCCACAAGCTATTGTTTGAGTCCCGATATTGGTAAGTTCTACAGCCTTTCCGACTTCTTCTGTATCTTCTGAGGCATCAGCAAAAGCCACATCACCATCCTTGCAAATAACATATTGCTTGGGTAAAGAAGTATCCTGGATATAAGGAAGAGAAATTTTATGGCAGTCAACCAATGTTGGCAGTCCGCTATGTATTAGTCCATAGTGAAGATTACGTAGTTGTCCATCGTTATAGTTCAATTGTTCCCAGGAAAGTGAATTGGTAGAATAGAACTCCATAAAGTCACCTATATAAACTTTAGCCCATTTCGGATTATCCATCAACTCATTGTTCAGCCCTTGCATTAAGGATTTGAACTTGTCAATTATCCTGATTTGGGCTTCTATTCGTTCGTCTAATAAATCAAGTAATCGGGCTATACGCTCTTGTTCTTTTGTAGTTGGCACAAAGATATAAACCTTACTAAGTCCATCTTGACCAATGTTAAAGTGTTGAGCACCTGCTCCTTTAACCACAATTCTCTTTCGAACATGTGGACTAGAAAGAAGATAGCGGAAGAATAAAGGGTTATACTCCCCGATTTTCTTTCCCCTAATAACAAATCCGCCAAACAATGCCGTTTCCTTATCTAGATAAACATTTGCTCTGCCAACATCTTCCAGAGTTTCTGAACTACGTTGAAAAAGAACATCACCGTAATTCACACCAAATTCTTTCAAGTCATTTCCCTTTGGCTCAACAAAAGCAATAATCTTGTCATAAGTTATGTAGCGATTATTAAGAATGTCCATGACAGAAATAAATTTTGTTCCAGAACCAAAGCGTTTTGGGTCTGGGTTAAGCCCATTCTTAAATTCAAAGAAGTCTGTTGTTGGGTGTAACTCCCATTCAACCGTAAATTCTGGGAATCTCAAAGTTGGGAAATTAAGGACTTTATTCTGTTTATCTACTACCATAGTCATTCTGTCGTAATTTTGTTAATGAGTTCCGTTGTAGTGATGTCTTGCATCAGCGTAAAGGCAAACCACTTCTTGCCCAAATCCTTGATGGAAGCACCAATATGATATACTTCATCATCAATTAGAAGGAAACGGTCGTGCGCTCTGTTGAAATGCTCCACATTGATTGAAGGATATTGAGTATTGTGGCGATTGATGTCAAGTTGGAACTGTTGGCTGATATGCTGCGTGTAGATAGTGGCTGTCACATTGCCCGCCCGTTTATCAAGCAACGTAAGCACTGTATCATCAACATAGTTGTCAATCAACACAATGGAACTTTTAGCCTTACGTACTAAGTCGCTGACAAATAGATAGGCATCAAACACCTGACCATCATAGAAGATTCCCTGTTGTGGCTGTACATTAGCATCCAAACGCTTGAACACCTCATCAATGCGTTTGTCTGTTTCTATCTGATGATACTCAATGTTGGCAAGTCGCTGGAATACCTGTGCATTAGTAGCAAGGAACTGGCGCATGGCAACAAATGCACGCATTATACGGATATTTACCTCAACGGCGATGCCTGATTTCAATACGCTACTCAACATAGCAATACCTCCTTCTGTAAAGGCATACGGCAAGTATCTCGTTCCACCTCTTCCGTTTGAGGTCGCAATTTGCGACCTCAAACTATTAAGTTCTTCACGGGTCAGCTCAAACATGAAATCATCGGGGAAACGGTCTATATTTCTTTTAACCTGCTCTTTAAGACGCTTGGTTTCAACGCCATATAGCATAGCTAAGTCTGTATCAAGTATCACTTGCTTCTCCCTAATGAACCTTATAAGTGATTCTATCCTCATAGTTTTGAGGTCGCAATTTGCGACTTCAAAATTCGTGGACTGGTCGTAATATGCGACTGGTTGTTTATTCTCAGTCTTTATTGTCTTCTTTGCCATGTGATTCCCTATTCTACAATTCCCAATTCTTTCAGGTACACCTCAATCTGCTTGTCAAGGTCTGCGCGTTTGGCTTCCAATACCTTGATTTCACCCATAACGGCGTGAATGTCAATGGGTGCCTCTTCCTCGAAGGTGTCAACGTAACGGGGAATGTTGAGATTGTAGTCGTTGTCGATGATTTCCTGCAGGGTGGCAAGGTGACTATATTTCTCAATCTCCTTGCGTTCCCTATAGGTGTCGATAATCTTCTGTATATGCTCTGAACGGAGCTTGTTCTGGGTCTTCACCTTCTCAAACTCCTTGCTGGCATCGATGAACAGCACATTGTCACCCTCCTTACGGCACTTTTTGATGACGATGATGCAGGTGGGGATGCTGGTGCCATAGAAAATGTTGGCTGGCAAACCGATGATTGCATCAATGTAGTTGCGCTTCTCTATCAGGAACTGACGAATTTTTCCCTCAGCAGAGCCACGGAACAATACACCATGCGGAGCCACGCAAGCCATCGTACCACCATCATTGAGGTGATAGATCATGTGAAGAATAAAGGCATAGTCGGCTTTTGATTTAGGAGCCAACACACCTGCCTTGCTGAATCGGTCATCGTTGTTAAACTTGGCGGCAGCACTCCAGTCGGCAGAGAATGGGGGATTGGCTACAACGGCATCAAACTGGCGGTCACCAAAGGCATCTGCCTCCAATGTATCACCGTTCTGAATATCGAAGTCGTTGTACTTCACCCCGTGCAACAGCATGTTCATTCGGGCCAGATTGAAGGTCGTTGGGTTCTTCTCCTGTCCGAAGATGCTGTCAGCCTTACCGCTTCGGGCTGTACGCAGCAACAGTGAGCCGGAGCCACAAGTGGGGTCATAGACATTCTTTAATCGAGTCTTGCCCGTCGTTACTATCTCTGCCAATATCTGGCTGACCTCCTGCGGCGTATAGAACTCACCCGCCTTCTTGCCTGCACCTGCAGCAAACTGACCTATCATGTATTCGTAGGCATCACCGAGAATGTCAATGTCACTGGCATCTTCCAGTCCGAAGTCAATGCCATTCAGTGCTACCAGTACGTCACTGATAAGTCGGTTCTTGTCATCAGCTGTCTTGCCAAGTTTGGGAGAAGCAAGGTCAATATCGGAGAACAGACCTCCAAAATCATCTTCACTTTCCTGTCCGATAGTGCTGTCCTCAATCTTTTTCAATGATCGTTCCAGTTGGGGTAGGATATTCTCCTTGCGCCCGATGGCATCTATGATGGTGGAGAAAAGGAAGTCCGGCTCAACAAAGTAACCGAGGTTATCAACACACATCGCCTTGATTTCCTCTTTCATTTCCTCGTCATCACTCTTCCATACTTTCTGGAAGGTGGTTTCGTCAGCCTCTAACTCGTCATTGACATACAGTTCTATCTTTTCCGACAGGTATTTGTAGAAGATGAAGCCAAGAGAGAAGTACATGAAGTCGCTTGCCGACATGTTTCCTCTCAGCGTATTAGCAACCATCCATAGCTGGCTGCGTAGTTTCTGTTGCAGGTCTTCGCCCATATCTTAATTCTTATTTTAGTCCCAATTATACGTGTTAATGATTTCTCTCAGTCGCTCAATAATCCGTTTCAACATCGTTGAGCGTTCCAACAGCTTCAGTCCTTTCTTTGCACGGATAGCCTTCTGGATAATCTCTGGTTTCTCGCGATGCAGGTAGTCGTATTCCGAGATGAATTTTGTCAATGCCTCTTCATCTATTCCCTCAAACACGGCAAGGCTATGAACGGCATTATTCCGTGAAGTGGCAATATATTCGTTGAGTCGGCTCTCTAAATCCATTGAGCCATCAGCCTTTGCTTGTTGGAATCCTGCCTTGTCGTTATCAACATTCTCACGGATGAAGTCATCAATGAGTTTTGACTTATGGCGCATCACGGCATCCTTAATCATCGTGTCAAGAATGTCCTGGCGCTTCTTGTCGTAGTCCTCTTCATCAGGATTCAGGTTGGCAATCAGTTCCAATATGTATGCGACGTTGATAACATCACTATGCAGAAGTTCCAGACAGAAGTCTATATCCTCCAAACCGCTTTCGTCATTGTATGGCAACTCTCCCTCCGCTGCCATTGGTGTTGTGTCGACAGGAGGATTAATAACGCCAACTGTTATGTCAAGGTACTTACTCTTGAAGTCAGCAAACTCCTGTTCAGTCATGTAGAGGTCTGGATCATTGGCATTATAGTCCTCGTATATCTGTATCTCAGCCTGTTTCTTGATGATTTCACGGAATGCAAGCACGAAGTCACGCTTATCCAGTTCGCTTTGCAGCGTGTCAATATACTGCGGCTTGGGGTATTTCTTCAGAAACTCAATCGTGAGGTCGTTCAGTTCCTTCTTCACTTCCTCAAAAGGCTCACGGATGATAAACTCATTCGGCTGGTTATTGCTGAACAGTTTGATAGCAGCATCCACGTTATCTTTCAAGTCACGGAAACATACTACTTTGCCGAAGCGTTTCTTCTCGTTCAGCACACGGTTGGTACGACTGAATGCCTGTAGCAGTCCGTGATATTCCAGATTCTTATCCACATAGAGCGTGTTCAACTTCTTCGCATCGAAGCCCGTAAGGAACATGCCTACAACCAATAGCAGGTCAAGTGGTTCCATATCCGGCTTTTTCTTCTTCATACGCAAGTTGATGTCATCGTAATATGCGCTGAAGTTCTCCGTCGTGAATGCCGTATTGAACATCTCATTATAGTCGTCCATGATGGCCTGCAACTCGTCAGAGGTCACCTTGTCATCAGCAAAGCCTTGGTTCATACCCGTCGTCTCATCGTCCTGACTCTCGTTGGCAGCGTAGGTGAATACGGCTCCAATCTTGATTTTCGGATTCAACGATTTGAATATCTTGTAGTATTTCAAGAGCATGGGGACGGACTGGATAGCGAACAGCGCATTAAACTCGCCATCAAAGGTTGACTTATTGAAGTTATTGAGGATAAACTGCGCTATCTCCGTCATGCGTTTTTCGTTGAACAAGTCCACGTTCTGCTGCCCCTTATAGTACTCCACCAGAAAGCCCAGCACATTTTCATCGGCAATGGCATCCTTAATAAGATACTTGTGCAGACAGTCGCCAAAGACTTCTGCCGTAGTATGCTCCTGTTTGGCGTTTTCAGCAAATATGGGCGTTCCTGTGAAACCGAATATCTGCAGGTTGTTGAAGAACTTCACGATGTTCTTGTGGCATTCACCGAAATGACTGCGATGGCACTCGTCAAATATCATCACCACCTTCTGGTCACGTACACCCTGCAACCTCTTGTTGTAGTATTCACGGGTAACGGCAACATTCAATTTCTGAATAGTGGTAATGATAATCTTGCTGTCGCTGCGCAATCGCTTGATAAGTTCCTTGGTATTGTCAGTATTGTCAACGGCACCTGGCTCAAACGCTTCATACTCCGATTGGGTCTGGGTATCCAGGTCGTGACGGTCAACGACAAACATTACCTTGTCGATACCATCAATCTCACTCACTAACTGAGCCGCTTTGAACGATGTCAAGGTCTTACCTGCTCCTGTAGTGTGCCAGATGTAGCCGTTCTTATTGGTGTTCTGCACACGGTCGAGGATTTGTTCCACAGCATAGAACTGGTAAGGGCGCAGCACCATCAGACATTTGTCACCCTCATGCAGAACGATGTACTTGCTGATCATCTTGCCCAAGTTGCACTTGTCAAAAAAGAAGTAGGCAAACTTACTTAGGTCATTGAACGGCACGTTATCTGCATCCGTCCAGTTGAACGTGAACTTATAGCCGCTATTGGGGTTATTGGCAAAGTAACGGGTATTCACGCCGTTGCTGATGACGAAGAGTTGGATGTAGTCGAAGAGTCCGTGAAACGAAGTCTTGTGGTATCGCTGAATCTGGTTGTATGCCTGTTTCAGTTCTATACCACGCTTCTTCAATTCTATCTGCACTAATGGCAGACCATTGATGAGTATTGTCACGTCATAGCGGCATTTCTTTCGTCCTTCAACAGTTATCTGATTGCTGACCTGAAACTCGTTCTGGCACCAATGCTGCTTATTGATAAACTCAATCCAAACACGTTCGCCGTTTTCCAACTGGAAGTTCTTCAGGTCACGGAGTTTCTTGGCCTTTTCAAAGCGAGTACCACCTTCCAAATAGAGAAGTATCTTGTCGAACTCCTTATCTGTGAAATGCTCACGACCATGCGCAGCCAACTCCTTCCGATTATGTTTCTCCAACTGAGTCTTGAAGTTGGCATACAAGTTGTCCTCTTCCTTGATGGAAACGAACTCGTAGCTCATATCCGTCAGGGTCTTGATAAGTCCTTGCTCCAATATTTCTTCGCTCTGTGTCATACCTTCAACTTGCGTAAACATTAGGGAAACAAAATCCCCAATTTGATATTTTTGTGGCAAAGGTACTCAAAAATCCTCAGATTTCCCCATTATAGAGCAAAAATCAAGCAATTTTCACATTATTATATGGATCTGTCCGACTATCATGTCTAATTCTCGCATTAAATAAGCCCTTTTGCAAACATATCTATCGCATAAGGGTTTCTTTTGGGATTCACCCACTAATTTACATAAGGCAATAAGCTGACTACAATTTGACTAAAGAGTGGACCACACATACCTCCAGCACTCGCAGGTAAACCATTTTTTTCCATTATAACCATTATAATGTATTTCGGGTGCTTTGTTGGAAAATAGCCACACAGTTCCAATCTATATGTGGTATCATGGATTATGAAAGTACGGCCACAATCTGCCACGTCAGTGTATTCATTACCTGCTTTCTTATAAATGCCATCTGAAACACAACGCTCCATAGCCCTTTGGACTGGCTCAATATATTCGGGGTAGCATATCTGGTCGTGGATGATAGTTGCGTCGGTTTCATTGGAACCTCATATCTTCATCATCTTACCACAGTTAGCAATGGCATTGTAGAACGTCAACATACCTATCAAATTATCGGGCTGTTCAGTCAGTCGGTCAGAGCAACTTGCCATGACCAATAATCCCAAAACCAAAACAACTGTCTCATACTTATCGATTTTATTCTAATACATAACCATTTTCTACACTCCTTTCAACGGAATCCCGCTTCACTCCGTTAATCTTGATACATTTTGCGAATGAACTGTATAGCCCTGTTGGAAGAACAAAGGAGTATTCGCATGGGATGGTTGTCCGATAGCGGTCACGGACTCCCATGAGCCGCACCTCCTTGCCATCGACACACTCAGTCCGCCAGATAAACATACATCCCTTGTTATTGCTCAATCCCACATTGGTATAATTAGCACCCCTTGCTCCTTCAATGCTCTGATAGACATTGTAGCCCAAAGATACCGTTGGAAGCAGGAAAGCAGTCATAACAAATGCCAAGGCAGCAATAAAAATATGCCTTGATTTGTATGCCATCCAACAACAGGCCCCAAAGATGACAACAGCACTTGCCACCAGATAAATGATGCGCTCATCATCTATCTGGTATTGGGCTTTATCGAAGATGTACAGCCCACCAAAAAACGCCAGATACTCTGCCCAATGGGGGTGCCGACCGATATGCCTGTTCCAATAGTAGTAGCAGGCAAGAGAAAGAGCAATCATGGCAAAGAACGACAGGTTCTCTTGCATTTCGTAGCCTATCAGATAGGCGATAGCCAGCATAAAAGCCATACGCAGGAATGTCTTGCCAACGGTATCCTTAAACAGAATTTCGCCAAAGAAGTAGTACCAGGGATAGCCGTTGCTCCGCATTAACTTACACGCATACTGAACGATGTAAGTACAAAGGGGTATCAGCCATATCCAATAGATAATACCATGCATAATAGCCATGCCTACAATATTCCTTGGAGAAACACAGTATTCATGTACAGTCATCGGGGACGGATTTGAAATGATGTACAATAATTGTCCCATATTCAAGATGGTATTGTAGAAAGCATTTGAATAGATCACCCATCCGAACAGCGCAGTAAACACTAATGTCGGCCATACTGCCATTTTCTCATATCGGTAGAGCAGGAACGGAATAATGATGCGCAATAGCAAAGCGACATCAAGTATAGTGTCAATGATGAAATTCTCTCGGAACATGGTATGCCCTAAAGAGAAAAACAGTAGTGCAAGCAGCACCATGTCAAACACATAAAACAGTTTTCTTGTCATGTCAATACAGTATTTCATATTCTTCTTTTCTTCAATCTCAACGTTCAATCTTCCGGCCATTCATAAGCAAGCGGTTCTGACGGGATGGTGTCCGTCAAAGCATAGAACTTGGTAGTCCTGGCCCGATAGCGATAATAACGAACAAACATCGTCAGATACTTGTTGTTCTCTGTGTTTAGCGTATCTTCCAACAGGAAAGTGTATTTGCCTTTCTGAACGATGTCTGTGTAGCTTGGCTCAACCTCCATCTGGTGCTGCTCGATGTCATATACTCCCCACTTGCCGTTCTTCCGCACTTTTACGAAAGGCTTTGTTGGCTGAAGCTGTTGGATGTCCTCATAGTCAGCATTCAGTACGATTCCATATCGATCACGTAGTCCCAGCTTGTCACTACCACAATCAACAAGCCACAATCCCTTGATCGCAGGAGCATAATCTCTATACTTGGATCTCATGCCAACATGTGTTGCGGCATAGAGATTATAGCCAATACAACATGGCTGAATAAGCATAACAATGACAATTGGCACAAACAACAGCGTCTTCCAATTAAACCCTTTCAGGAAGCATACATACGCGATACTGCATAGATTGATAACAAGCAGCATAATCTTGAATTCGCTGTCAAAGAACTGCGCCCACCAATACACGAATGATCCAAATCCCAATATCCAGGCATCCTTACTCTGTAGCGATTTTCCATCGAAATAAAGAACGACATACAGTAGTAATATTGGCAATGCTGTTACTCCGACAAATCCAAGAAAGCCAGGATTCTCACGCCCTATCAGGAATGCCGTAAAGATGACAAGCGCAAGCAATCCGTATTGTTTAACCGTTCTGTCACTCCATATCGGGATGAAACTGCCTGGATTTTCCTTGTAGCGGCATCGTTCAACGATAAGAGGTATCAACGACATCAGCAACGTCCATACCCACCAGTCTGGCGGTGAAGACGGCTCCCTGACATACTCATAGAAATAGGCGTATATCGAAATCGCTATGGCATACTTAATGACAACTTTCCAACTAGGCATCATCCTGAACTTAAAAGACCTTGCCTTCAGCAGAGCATATAAACCAAAAAGAATTGGATAACCTGCGAGCCATGCAAACCCCAAGTTCGCAATGAGGTTTCCGCTTTCCTTGTTGGGAGTATAATAATACTCAGCTGAGAATGAGTCGAGTTCATCACTACCGAATATCAGACCTGGGAAGTCCACCATTTTGATTATCGGCAGTGAGAGTACAAAGTCACGATTCTCATAAAGAAGCAGGATGACGGCAAAACAGACTGCAGAAAATAGGCCATAACCGATACGCTTATATACCAGAAATGAAAGCAGCAATCTCATCAAAACAAACGCCACAGGAACCATCACTGCCCGAATACTGAAAGACCATTGAGAGAACATAAATAGTCCCCAGATGTTACACAGCAGGAGGTCTAAAATGAAAAAGAATTTCTCCGTACCTCTTATAAACTTACTTCTTTCCATCGGTATTCTACGATTTATTCTTATTCCGTATCATCTTCTGAATCTCCTTCTCCCGAATGATAGCGCTTAGGCATCATCATCGCCTCTTCTATCATCGTCTCGTTGCCGAAATAATTCTGACCAAAACGGTTAAGATTAGTCCTTCCACCTATGGTTGCTGCACAATTCATAGCATATACATCATCGGGATGGCTGGCAATACGCTTCAGGCATGAGACATAGCACATCTTTCGGAACTCGTTATAATAATGATTGGGAATGGCAGAGTCTCTCGACATCCCAAAGAACATCGTCTGACAGAGTGCCCGCCATGTAATCCATATACGATTCAACATGGGGCTGTAGTTCCCACTCTTCATCAATGCCATGCCTACGCCAACAAGCCATTCGTCTTCTATGACAGACTTTTTGCAGTTTGCCCAATTTCGCCATAGTGAACATTGTTCATCGAAGTTCTTACATGAAGCAAGTTCTCCCAAAATGACACTAAGCTGTTTGTCTTCATCAGCATCAAGGTATCGTTGGAACCTGTCCATTACCATCCCTTCTGCTATATCCATTACACTATCCAATGACTGAATAAAAGTCTCTTCATCATCATAGAACTTGTACGCTTTACTCTCTATGACATTCCCATAAGAAATAACTCGATCCATGACATCAACATGTTCCTCCCATTGATCAGGAGGTGTAGAAACCAGCAAAAGAACAGAATCCTTAAAGTTTTGAGCTGCTTTGCGGACATCTTTATCATGAATGAAGTCAACAGTGATGTCTTTGATACTCTGCCGAACATCATCGTCTCCCCTCAACAAATCTGCCGTATGTCCACGATACCATACTTCGAAGTTGCTGTAAATATCCCATGCATAAGAACAGCTGTTATAGAAGTCCTCAGCATAGGAGAGGAATGGCTGCTTAGAATTCGCATATTCAGGAACCCGTAACACAAATGAAGTATCTTCAAACAGATAGAATTCATCCTCTGGAATACCTGGTACAATCTTCGACCACAGAATGGTACATTCGTCATCCTCCTCATAACTCTGTTGCCAATCGTAGGCCTGCAGAATAGACGACAGGTCAACAGGGCCACTGTATTCAAACAAATCAGTGTGCTCATTCCTGTCACAGCTGAGAATTGACAACGTTGACAATACAACAAAAAAGAAACATTTAATATTCATCATATATTCTCCAATCATTTTAGTTCTGGTAAAGACGCTACTTCTTTTGCTATATCCATCAGAGTATAGTGTGAAGGAACACTATCTGCGACCAGTCTGACGTATATCCTATATCTTGCAATGGAATTTGGAACGTCTATGGCAAAACTCATAGAACGTTTCAATAAATCATTATAAACTTCAACAGAATCGTTACGGAAGAATTGACCAGACACAACTTCAACACTATCATCAACGATGAAGCGTTCAGGATAATAGTTTAAAATAGGATTCCCATACATGGATACACGTACATCTGCTATAGTATTTCCATTATGTAAATCGGTGACCTTAATCTGCCCCCTGTCATCATAGTTACTGCCAAGTGTTGCAAAATGGTTCTCAAGAATCCCCCTTACGCTATGCTGCAAATCTTCCTTGATGGTAGGTTCATTGACAAACTCGTTATTAAGCACATTATAGTAGCGTGTATACCCTTCTCTTTGCATAGGATATTCATATGACCATTTATAAGGAGAGTGAATGCCACTCCTGATATACTCATACTTCGGCTCTATCAGCAAACCGTAACGGTCACGAAGTCCATACAATTCTCCTGTACTATCCGTAATATAGAGGATACCTTTGAACGGATTCAGATAATAAAAACCGCTACGAGCATAATTGATGCAGGCGTATTGGTTGTAACCTATTGAAAAC
>JAEEGJ010011455.1_pt1 | contig 22500 bp, 19 predicted proteins | sample 8958761 | NCBI WGS metagenome assembly JAEEGJ01 (sample SAMN16246546, study PRJNA631951) | gut metagenome | biome: gut microbiome; feature: rumen; material: RS-attached | host: Bos | place: Iran: Karaj | collected 2018-10 | reverse complement strand
ACACAGACAAACTTAAATACTAATTTAACCTTTACCTGATATTCAGGTCTTAAGAGCCTGTAGAAACACTGCTTAAAGTTTTTACAGGCTCTTTTTTTAATACCATAAGTTGAAAAACTGCAGTATAATGGGAATTATTATGAATGATACGGTACTTGAAATAAAAAACCTCTCTAAATCATTTGCAAAAAATACGGTTCTCAACGGTATCAATTTTTCCGTAAAAAAAGGCTCTGTAATGGGGCTTATGGGAGAAAACGGCGCAGGCAAATCAACAATGATGAAGTGCCTTTTCGGTATTTATGCAAAAGATGAAGGACAGATTTCCCTTTTGGGAAAACCAATCGATTTTAAGAGTCCAAAAGAAGCTCTCGAAAACGGTATTGCAATGGTTCATCAGGAATTGAACCAGTGTCTTGACCGGACTGTTACCGATAACCTTTTTCTTGGACGCTATCCCAAAAAATTTGGGGTTATCGATGAAGCAAGAATGGAAAGAGAAAGTAACAAACTCTTCTCTTCGCTCAATATGAACATCAACTGCAGAACTATTATGAGAACGATGTCAGTTTCTCAAAGACAAATGGTAGAAATTGCAAAAGCAGTTTCTTACGATGCAAAATTGATTGTTCTTGATGAGCCGACTTCTTCTTTGACAGAAAATGAAATAAAAAAATTGTTTTCCATCGTAAACGACTTAAAAAGCAAAGGCGTTTCCTTTGTCTACATTTCACACAAGATGGATGAAGTTTTTGAAATCTGTGACGAAGTTTCTGTACTTCGTGACGGAAACATGGTTTTGACAAAACCAGTTAAAGATACGGACATGAATGAGCTTATCTCTGCAATGGTCGGACGATCACTGGATAAGCGATTCCCGGATGTAGACAACAATCCGGGCGATATATATTTTGAAGTAAAAAATCTTACAACCAAATACGATCCCGTTCTTGAAGACATCTCCTTTTCAGTAAAGAAAGGCGAAATCTTTGGTCTGTATGGACTCGTAGGTGCAGGACGAAGCGAGCTGCTTGAATCCCTGTTTGGTGTACGTACAATCGCTTCGGGAGAAATAGTACTCGACGGCAAACCTCTGAGATTTAATAGCAGCAAGGACGCAATGGCTTACAACTTTGCGCTGGTCACGGAAGAGCGAAAGCTGAACGGAATGTTCGGCAAGGACACCATCAAGTTCAATACTGTTATTACAAACCTCGAAGAATACAAAACAAACGGTATCATTTCCGAGCGCAAAATGGCTGAAGCAGCTAATCGCGAAGTAAAGCAGATGAGAACAAAATGTACTTCGATAGAAGAAAACATCACGGCACTCTCCGGCGGAAACCAGCAAAAGGTTATTATCGGAAAATGGCTGGAACGCAAACCGGATATTTTCCTGATGGATGAACCGACACGAGGTATTGATGTTGGTGCAAAATATGAAATCTACCAGTTGATTATAAAAATGGCAAAAGAGGGCAAAACAATTATCGTAGTTTCGAGTGAAATGCCTGAAATTCTCGGTATCACAAACAGAATTGCCGTTATGTCAAATCATCGGCTGGCAGGAATCGTAAATACAAAAGAAACTAATCAGGAAGAGCTTTTGCGTCTTTCTGCTAAATATCTATAAGGAAGTAATATATGGCAGATTTTAATACAGAAATAGAACAGTTGCAGGCAGAAAGCCTCAAACAGCTTGAAAAAGACATCGCATCAAAAAGCATAAAACCGCTCGAAGAAAATGAAGTCCTAAAAAAATACTCAGAGAGGCTTGCCGAACTCCGCAAGGACTCATCTCACAAAGCAGAAGCCAAAGAGCTTTCTAAAAAAGCAGTAGCTTTTGCAAACACTGTTTCTGATGCTTATATTAAACAGGTAAACGAAGAACAGTCCGCACTCGAAGCAGAATGCCGGACAAACTACAAAAAACGCATCGCAGAAATTAAAGCTGCAACAGTCGACCGCGTTTCAAAGCTTACCAAAAAAGAAGAAATCAATGTAGCTAAATACGAAGGCGAATCAGCACTCTTTGATGCTAAAAACAAATTCCAGACGGAAATCGCAAAATACAAGAGTGTCAAAAATCAGGCCTACATTGATCACGTTATGTTCAACCGTGCCCTCCGTGACGGAAAGACAAACTTTAAAGAAAACATGACCATGAACTTTATGAACTACATCTACAACTTTACGATGTCAAAGTTCCTGCTCGAAAACGGACTGTATATCGCAATCCTCATTTTCTTTATTGTCTGTGTAATCATCGCACCGCTTTCCGGCAACGGACAGCTTTTTTCATTACCTAATATTTTAACAATCCTTGAACAGTCATCAACAAGAATGTTCTATGCACTTGGTGTTGCAGGACTAATCCTCATAGCCGGTACAGACCTTAGTGTTTGCCGTATGGTTGCGCTCGGTGCCGTAACAACCGGACTTATCCTTCATCCAACGAAAAATATCGTCACATTCTTCGGTATGGAACCATGGGATTTTACAGGACTTCCGATGGCAGGTCGCCTTGCAATGGCACTTTCTCTTTCAATTGCACTCTGCGTAATGTTCAGTTGTTTTTCAGGCTTTTTTACGGCAAAGTTCAAAATCCACCCGTTTATTTCAACACTTTCTTCACAGCTCATCATCTATGGTCTTTTGTTCTTTGGAACAAGCGGTACACCGGTCGGCTCAATCGACTCAAATATCAAAGACCTTATCGGAGGACGTTGGATTCTCGGTGTAGTCAACGGTAATCTGATTACGTTCCCAAAACTGATAATACCTGCAATAATCGCCATATTTGTCGCCTGGTTCATTTGGAACAAGACCACATTCGGCAAAAACATGTATGCGGTCGGCGGTAATGCTGAAGCTGCTGCAGTAAGCGGAATCAACGTATTCGGCGTTACAATGGGCATCTTCATCATGGCTGGTATTTTCTATGGTTGCGGTGCATTCCTGGAAGCATTCCGCGCAAATGCAAGTGCCGGAACAGGACAGGGCTTTGAGCTTGATGCCATTGCAGCCTGTGTTGTAGGCGGTATCTCATTCAACGGCGGTATCGGTAAAATCCGTGGTGCAGTAATAGGTGTAATCATCTTTACAGGCCTCACATACTGCCTTACATTCCTTGGAATCGATACAAACCTCCAGTTTGTTTTCAAAGGTTTCATTATCATAGCAGCTGTTGCCCTTGATAGCGTTAAATACTTAAAACGCAAATAAATAAACAGTTTGCCTGCAATTTCATAGCAATATGGGATTGCAGGCTTTTTTTTAATAGTGCCAATCGCCTTCTTTGTAAATTTCTTCATACAGAAAAGCGGCACGAAATCTTTTTTTGAGTTATCGCTTTGTTTTGATGGTTGCAGCAAACGCGCTGTTGCAAAGCCCGAGAACTGCTGAAACAATGAATAATGTTTCAATTCCAAGGGCTTTCCAAATCCAGCCTCCAAAAAGGGCAATCAATATGGTTATAAGATGATTTACAGAAATGCCGGTAGAGATAGTCTTTTTCATCTCTTCTCGGCTGTCGCTTATATCCTGCACATATACGTTTGATGCCATCGATGCAAGCGAAATAACTGAATCGAGCACATAATTTACGCAACAGACAATAAATGCAATATTCCGTGGAAAGATGTGATGCGCAAATCCGTAAAAAAAGCAAACAATAACGAGAATAAGAGTATCACTTATCATTACAATTTTGTATCCGATCGTATCAATCAATTTTCCAATTTTCGGACTAAGAAAAAAACACAATATTGCAGAAACAGCGAAAAGCAGACTTATGGTCGAAGTATTCGCCCCATAAAACAGAATGAGCACATACGGTCCAAATGTAAAGAATACCTGCTTCCGCGCTCCGTAAAAAACTTCCAGCATATAATATTTGACAAACTTTTTCCTAAAATAAAACCGCTGTTTTGTGGTATCCGCGGCACTTTTACCGTGAAGCCTGAATGAAAAAAGCATGCTGACAGCAAAGATACAGGTTGAAACAACAAAAAACGGTTTGAACGGTGCTTTACCCGAAATCAATGCAAAAGCTACAATGACAACAGCATATCCTGCAAGAGTTCCTATTTGGTATGTCGCATTCTGATGTCCAAGTGCTACACCGCTTTTTCCTGATTGAGAATATTCCAGTGACAGTGTATTTTTCATTCCAAGCTGAATATGCTCACCCAACGAATACAGACATACAGCCAAAATAACAAAAACTTGCACAGGCGGAACAAGTGAAAGCATCGCCATTCCTGCACAGGCTATAATTGCACCCATTTTGTACAATCGTTCAGCAGAAAATGAATAAAAAGCAGCAAGTATAAAAACCAAAAGAAAGCCAGGTATTTCACGGAAGAATTCAGCAAGCCCACGCTCAAATTCCTGCATTTTGACAATTTCCGCCATATAATTGTCTATCATTCCTTTGTATATACCGTAAGCAAGACCGGAAAAGGCAAGTGAAGTAAAAAACAATTTCCAGGGCGAATCTTCCCGAAATGCGAATTTCAATTTATTTAGCATATTATTATTTACAACCTTACAGTATCATTTTCTGTAAGTTTATTAAACAGGGACTATCTTCCTTTGATTTCTTCTGCTTTTGCGGTGAGAACTTCCTGCATTTTTGGAACATTGTTCCTGTACTGGTCGATGATCCGTACAAATACAGAACCGGCAACAACTCCTTCCGTATATTGTTCCAATGCATCCGCCTGTTCTCCTGTGCTTATGCCGAAGCCGCCGTAAATGTGCGGAATAACACCGTCTTTATTCGGTTTTGCAAGCCTTTTAAGAAAGCTGATTGTTCCGTCATCTATTGTTGTTTTTGAACCAGTAATACCGGCTCGAAGTGCCGCATAAATCGTGCTGAATCCCTTGTCGAGAAGCGTACTCATACGCTTTTCGCTCATACTGGGGGCCGCAACCGGAATCTGCTCCATTCCGTATTTGGAGCATGCCGCACCAAGCCCCTCATCGCAGTCAAAAGGTAAATCAGGAATAATCATCGCCGAAACACCTGCAGCAGCCGCTTTTTTGCAGAACGAATCAACACCCGGCGTTACAATAAGCGAACAATATGACATCAGCGCAATTTTTACGTTTGGGAATGAGCTGTGCAGTTTGGCTATAAAATCAAGCCCGTCTTTTGTCGTGGCACCGGAAGAAAGAACCGTTGAACACGCATTCTGAATAACGGGACCGTCCGCATTCGGATCTGAAAAAGGCAGCTGGATTTCAAGTATATCGGTTCCGCCCGCGACAAGCGCCTGTGCAGCCGCAAAAGATGTTTCGGGCGTGGGATAATTTGCAACAAGATGTGACATTAACTTTCTCATATGATTCCTCACTGTGCTTCGTGTACGTTTGTGTTGTTTTCGAGCCGGAACAATTCCGAACGGAGAAAATCCTTCCATTCTTCAGGACGGAAAACCGGCGATGTGATGAACACATCCTTGTCACCGCGTCCGCTCATATTGATGATAATAGCTTTGTCTTTTGGAACTGACGGTGCGAGCTTGAGCGCATATGCCGCTGCGTGAGCGCTTTCGAGCGCCATTAATACTCCTTCGTTTTTGGCAAAATGTTGTACTGCGTTAAGTGCTTCGCTGTCAGTAATCGCGGCGAATGTAATTCGTCCGGTTTTGCCCATCATTGCAAGCTGCGGAGAAATACCAAGATAGTCAAGTCCGGCAGAAATAGAACTTGTCTTTTGAGCCTGGCCGTCATCGTCCAAAAGAAAGCGGCTCTTATAGCCCTGCAGGATTCCGTCACGCGCAGCAGTTCCAGCCATACGGCAAGCGTTATTCCCGATTTCAGGACCAGTGCCGCCCGCTTCCGCACCATACAATTTTACGCTTGTGTCATCAAAGAACGGCGCAAAAAAACCGCTTGCGTTCGAACCGCCGCCTACACAGGCAACCAGTGAATCAATTTTTATATTGCGTTCTGCACACTGCTGCTTTACTTCATCACCGATTACAGACTGAAATGTACGTACCATATCGGGGAACGGCGCAGGACCAAGCGCAGAACCAAGACAGTAGTGCGTTGTTTCAAAATTAGCAGCCCAGTCACGCATTGCTTCGTTTACAGCATCTTTAAGTGTGCGGCTGCCGTTTTTTACAGGAACAACCTTTGCGCCGTATAATTCCATCGCGGCAACATTCGGTTGCTGGCGACGCACGTCAACTTCACCCTGATAAACGACACATTCCATACCGAGCCTTGCACAGGCTGCCGCTGTTGCAACCCCGTGCTGACCGGCACCTGTTTCCGCGATAATACGGGTTTTACCCATTTTTTTTGCAAGAAGAACCTGTCCGATTGCGTTGTTTATCTTGTGTGCACCGGTGTTCGCAAGTCCTTCCAACTTTATGTATACCTGCCCGCCGCCAAGCATCTGCGTTGTTTTTTCCGCAAACAAAAGCGGTGTTTCTCTACCGATATAGTCTCTGCGCAAAATCCGAAGTTCCTCAAGAAACGCCGGATCCGCCATATATTTGTTAAATGCATTTTCAAGTTCGTCAACAGCAGCCCGTAAAACTTCGGGAATAAACTTTCCGCCGTATTCGCCGAAAAAGCCGTTTTCTGATGTGTTATACATGTTGTTCTCCTATCAAATCCTTTTCAGGTTCGCAAAAAACTGTTTCATTTTTTCAGGATTCTTGATTCCAACAGAATCCGCATCCTCTATTCCGCTGCTTACATCAACCAATTCAGGGTGGAACTGTTCTACAAGTTCAGCCGCGTTTTCCGGTACAATACCACCTGCAATCCACAGAGGCAGAGCTTTATTGTAAGAATGTGTTCTGCAATCCTGCAAAATACGCGGTTCTCCGTATTTTACAAGTGAACGGACTGGGTTTTCTTCAATATTTAACTTGGAAGTTACCGCAAAATAGTGCGGAATTCCCAGCATTTCAGACGGAACATCCTCATATTTAATGCCGTGGAATTGAATCATATCAAGTATACCGCTTTTAACCAGTTCAACTGCTGTTTTCGCCTCGGATGAATGAGGATCAGTAACAACCGCAACCTTAAATGCTTTCACAGCTGAAAGACAATCCTTAATTGCATCAAACCGCTTCCCACACACATTCCGCGCAAAACCGTCCGCAAACACAAAACCTACAAAATCAGCACCGAGCGAATCTGCAAGCAGAACATCCTCTTTGCGTGTAAGTCCGCATATTTTTACAAGCGGTTTTTGTTCCGAGCGCAAATCGATTTTTTCCGCAAGATGCAACAGCATTTTACCGTAATTGTTTTGGCCTGCGGAACTAAAAGACTGAATAAAGCCACCCGCTTTTTGAGGATTGCGTACGGCAAACTCACCCAGCAGAATTCCGGTAAATCCCATTGCAGCGATATGAGCCGCAGCTTCCGGAGTTTCAATACCACTTTCAAAAATAACATTACCGCCAAGCTTGTTTTTGAGCATGGCAGGAACAAGCAAATCAATCGTAAAATCCTTGAGATTACGCGAATTAACACCACAGACGATTGTATCGCCAAAGTCCTTTTTGACTTGCAGAACCTTATCCGCATCTTCAACTGTACGTACTTCAACAAGTGCCCGAATACCGAGCTTTGAGCATTTTGCCGTCATGTAACGTAGCTTTTCAAGTGATAAGATTCCCGCTATCAACAGAACGGCGTCCGCTCCACAATGATATGCAATATCGATTTCTTCTTCTTCCAGCAAAAAATCCTTTCGCAACACGGCAACATCGGGAATCGCTGCACAAATATTCATCAAATCGTTCAGAGAACCTTTGAAATAATGAGGCTCTGTCAGGCACGAAACAGCCGATGCTCCGTTCTGTTTGTATAGCAGTGCAGTTTCGACAGGGTCGAGGTTCGGAGCTATGTCGCCCTTAGAAGGGCTTGCCCGTTTTATTTCAAGGATAACGCCTTTTTGCACCATAAACGGATTGATTTTTCGTGTACGCTGCTGAGGTACATTGCAACCGAACGTAAATCCGAGTTTTTGTGCATCACGCTTTTTGGCTTCAACAATTTCCGCAATAATGTTGTTTCTGTCCATAATTTATGCCGACAAGCTTTTGCTTACTTCCCTGATTTCTTCAAGTTTTGCGAGTGCTTTGCCTGTTGCAAGCGACTGACTTGCCATATCAAAACCGGCTTTAAGCGATTCAGCCTTTTTTGCAACGTACAGAACCGCACCCGCATTCAAGCAGACCGCATCACGGATTGTTTTGCGTCCGTTACCATTCAGAACGGCAAGCCCCAAATCCGCATTTTCTTTTCCGCTGCCTCCGATAAGTTCATCTTCAACCGCATCTGTAACGCCAAAATCTGCCGGATTAATAACAAACTGTTCTTCCAAACCGTTTTCATCAATAAAGTATGCGTCTGTTTCTGCACACGGAGATATTTCATCATAACCGTCTCTTGAACAGATAACCATAACACGCTTTGCCCCTAGAGCTCTTGCGGCATGTGCATAATCCTTGAGAAGATCTTTTGAATAAACGCCGAGGACTTCAAAAGCTGCACCCGCCGGGTTCAAAAGCGGTCCAAGAATATTCATAATAGTTTTTATTCCCAGAGCCTTTCTTACAGGACCGGCAAAACGCATTGCGGCGTGATAAACCGGTGCCATCAAAAAGCCGAAATCAGTCTGTTCCAAAAGACGGGCAGTTTTTTCGGGTTTGGCCATGATATTTATGCCGAGGTTTTCAAAAAAGTCGGCAGCCCCGGATTTTGACGAAACCGCACGGTTACCATGCTTTGCGACCGGCTGACCGCAGCTCGCCGCAAGAATAGCGGAAAGTGACGATATGTTAAAGCTTCCCTTGCCGTCGCCACCTGTTCCTACGATTTCCGCCAAACCGCCTTTCTGGCAGGGAAACGGAGCTTTCTTTTTAAGCAGTGTTGTTGCACAGCCAATCATCTCACTTGTTGAAGGACCTTTTGCCGCCATCGCTACAAGGATTGCCGCCATCTGGCGTTCATCCATGTTTCCGTCCGTAACGTATTCCATGAACATCGCAGCTTGTTCTTCCGTAAGGTCTTTTTTGGCAATAAGCTGATTCAGATATGTGTTTACCGGCAGATTATCACGGCGGTATGTAATGAACGCGTCAAACAATTCCTTTGTTTTTTTACTTGCTATACTTTCCGGGTGGAACTGAACACCTTCAATTGGAAGCGTTTTGTGACGGATACCCATAATGTCGCCGTCTTTTGCACGCGCTGTAACTTCAAAATCTGGTGTGAGTGACGCTTCCTCAACAACAAGCGAGTGATACCGTGTAAACGTACCTGTTTTGCCAATTGTGCGGAACAAGCCGCGACCATCCAGATCGATATCCTGAATCATACCGTGACAGATGTTCTTTGCATGAACAATTTTTGCGCCGAATGCTTCACCGATTGCCTGATGACCAAGACAGATTCCCAAAATCGGGATTTTGTCCGCAAAGTACTTGATTGCGGCAATACTTACACCGGCCTGTGACGGTGTTCCCGGTCCCGGACTTACAATAAGGCGGCTCGGGTTTAATGCGGCAAGTTCTTCCACTGTATATTCATCATTGCGTACAACTCTTATTTCTTCATTTGTGGATTCCTGAAGACTTTGTATAACATTAAAAGTGAATGAATCATAATTATCGATTACCAAAATCATTGTATTATCTCCTTTTTGGTGAGCGTATCAATCAAAGCGCCGAGTTTTTCCTGCGTTTCTTCAAGTTCCCTTTCAGGTGTTGAATCGTTTACGATACCGCCACCTGCCTGAAGCGTCCATACATCATTCTGGCGCAGCGCAGAACGAATTGTAATACAAAAGTCCAAGTCTCCGTTATTCTGAAGATAACCGACCGCTCCGGCATAAAATCCTCGTTTTGAAGTTTCAAGACGGCTTAAAATCTGCATTGCGCTGATTTTCGGCGCACCGCTTACCGTTCCTGCCGGGAATGAGGCCCGCAAAACCTGAATAGGCTGTACACCTTCTTTTACAATCCCTTCCGTTGTACTTACAAGATGAATAACATGACTGTATTTTTCACTTTCCATGTATTCCGAAACGGCTACTGTTCCAGTTTTGCAAACCCTGCCCAAATCATTGCGCGCAAGATCAACAAGCATGAGGTGTTCTGCCTGTTCTTTGGGGTTATTGCGCAGTTCCGCGCTCAATGCTTCGTCTTCCGCATCATTCTGACCTCGGTGGATTGTTCCCGCAATCGGACGAATGAACGCTTTGCCGCCACGTACGCGTACAAGACTTTCAGGACTTGCACCGACAAGCTGAAAATCGCCAAAATCAAGATAAAACATATACGGAGATGGATTTACGCGGCGAAGTTTACCATATACCTGCATTGCGGTTGCCTTGCACGAAATCTGTATACGGCGGCTTGGTACTGCCTGAATGATGTCGCCTTCAACAATATGTTTTTTCAGTTCAACAACTTTCTTTTTGTATTCTTCTTTGGATTTTTGGATATCGGTCAGAATCAGATAATCAAAATCTTCCGTATCTCTTTCGATATATGAAAAATCCATATCATTGATGCGTTTTATGAGTTTGTCCACAGCCGCATTAATGTCGATTTTGTGTTCTTTATAATTAAAGCCGAGGATGTGCATTGTTTCGGTAAAATGATCAAACACAATGTAAATGTGTCCGGCAATGAACAGACTTTCCGGAATCCGCAGTTCGTCCTTTTGTTCAAAAAAACGGATCTTATCACAGTGCCGGGCAAACTCGTAGCTTAAATAACCCATGCCCGAAGCCGGAATAGGGATATCTGCCTTGGTTTTAAAATCACTGTTCTGTGAAGCCACATACAAAAGCGCGTCAAGGATGTCAGCTTCTTTTTTGTGACCCATAGCATCAAATGACGGCTGCTGCGGAACAAACGGAACACGTTTGCCATCAATTAAAAACGCTACACCATCCGCATCCTGAATTATTCTGAAAGCTTCTTCCGTCATCAGAATAGAAAAGCGGTCTCTTCCTTTTTTTATACTGGCGGATTCAAAAACAGCCGTTGCACCGATTTTGCGTGCCAGTGAATAAGGTGTATACCGTTCACTTGAAATACACTTGTATATTCGTTCTGTCATATATATCTCCTGTGTTTCTATATATAAAACTCATTCTATGGATAGAAATATACTTTGTTGTTTCGTTTCTGTCAATAGCATTTTTTGTTTTTGTTATATTTTTTCTTGTTGCTTTTCTTTCTTTCTACAGGTATTATTTATTAAGGAACTATGAAAAAGAAAATCGCCGTTTTTTCGAGCGGATGGATTTACCAGATTCTCGGCCCCTTTTTGGAGGGAATGGGGAAATTCCTGAACGGTAAACAAATCGACACTTATTTATTTCTCTGCTATCCGGGATGGAGTTATTCTGATTCGGAACGGCAAGGCGAGTATAATATTTTCCGTCTGCCACATCTCGAAGATTTTGACTGCGCAATCATTTTTTCAAATAGTTTTGAATTTAAAAGCGAAAAAACTCATATTACCAATAAATGCAAGAAAGCGGGTATCCCGACCGTTTCTATAGGTATAAAAACAAACGGGCTTTACAGTGTTTGCATTGATAATACTTCTGGTATGCGCGAGTTATGCGAGCATCTTGTAAAAAAGCACAACATAAAGCGTCCTATGTATATAGCCGGATCAAAAGACAATGCCGACTCAACAATACGCCTTAAAGTCATTTCGGAAGTAATGCAGGAAAACAATATTCCTTTTTCCGAAAAAGATGTATTTTACACATACTGGAAAAACACCAAATCTCTGGAATATGTGGATAAGCTATGCAAAAGCGGTGTCCAGCTGCCGGATGCAATTATCTGCGCAAATGACGGTATTGCTCTTAATACCTGTATTGCGCTGCAGAACAATGGCATTAAAGTTCCTAAAGATGTCATTGTTACCGGTTTTGACAACATATACGACGGTCAGATTTTTGATCCTGCCCTTTCTTCCATCGACCAGAATTATGAAATCGCAGGTCTCGAAACTGCACGGTTGATTTGCGATGTTATTAACGGAGTCCCAAGAGAAAAAGACATAACGATTCCGTGCAGATTCATTCCAAGAGAAAGCTGCTGTGGCGGGAAAATAGCAAATGCCGAGGAATTGCGGAGAAATCTCGGCCGTTCCATTTATCTGGATAAATACTATGATACACGCCAGGAAAGAAAGCTCACTCAGATCGAAAAGCTCATTCTTATGAGTAATTCATATAAAGAACTACGGAACAATATGATTACGCTTTTTGGAACCGAATTTGCAAATGAAAGAGAATCTTTGCATATTCTGCTGGAACCAAACTTTGAGCTGTCTATTCACAATTCTTCCGTACCATTGCCGACAAGGGGCTACAGCAAACACATGCAGGTCGCTTTTTCAATGGAAAAAGGGATTATTTATCCTACAGAGGTCATTAATTCAAAAGATCTGATTCCTGCAAGAATAGACGACAATCTTGAGCATCTTTATGCATTCCTTCCACTGCATGAAAATAACACGGTTTTCGGCTATGTCATATTAAGCGATTGTCTGCCAAGGCTTGACGGACATGAGCTGCCAAAATTCCAGCAGCGCCTGAACATTGCCCTGGAACGTTACAGACAAAAGTTTCATTTGGATGAGCTTAACAAACAGCTGACCGAAATAATCCACATTGACGCACTTACCCGTGTAAAAAACCGTATTGCCTACGAAACAAAAGCGGATGAACTCACCGTTAGAATAAAATCCGGTAAAGAAATCCAGTTTGCAATCGCAATGTTTGACACGAATAACCTAAAAAAGGTGAATGATGTACTCGGTCATAATGCCGGTGACGCTTATCTTATTAATTCATGCCGTTTAATCTGCAACACGTTCAAACATTCTTCCATATACAGGATAGGCGGTGATGAGTTCCTTGCAATACTGATCAACGAAGACTTTGCAAACCGCAAGAAGCTCATTGCAGCTGCAACAAAAAAGATGGCGCAATTACAGACAGCCAATATTCCTGAAACCGAAAAAGTTTCGTTTGCCTGCGGTATTGCCGAATATGATCCGTCTGCTGATACATGCGTTCAGGATGTTTTTAACAGAGCAGACTTTTTGATGTATAAAAACAAGGCCGCAACAAAAATCAAACAGAAAACCGCAAGGAATTGACTTTTTCATGCCAAGTCTGTAATCTGTTCACATGCGTTATACATATTATTGCCGGTATTATTACTATTATTACTCATAAGCATTTGCAGAGTCAGGCATAATGAATGTATTGAACCAGTAATTATGAGAGCTCTGAAAAGAGTTCTTTTTTTTTATTTGAAAGGCATATTTTGGAGGATTTATGACATTATACGAAGATTTAAAATGGCGCGGACTCATCAAAGACGTTGCAGGTGAAGAATCCGACCTGCAAAAAGTACTGGACGGTAAACCTTTTGCTTTTTATTGGGGAACAGACCCAACCGCCGACAGTCTGCACCTCGGTCATTATTCATCACTTTGCATGGCAAAACGACTTGGAAATGCAGGACACCATCCTATACTGCTGTGCGGCGGCGCAACGGGCCGCATCGGTGATCCACGCCCTACAGCTGAACGCGAAATCATCTCGGAAGAAGCCGTAAACAATAACATTGAAGGCATCCGCAATCAGATCAAGTCACTTGTTCCTACAGCAGAACTTGTTGATAACTACGACTGGTGGAAAGACCGCTCATTTTTGAATACTCTGCGCGATATCGGCAAATACATAAGCCTTAACTACATGCTCGACAAAGACATTATCCGCCGCCGCCTTGAAACCGGTATCACCTTTGCTGAATTTTCCTATATGCTTTTACAGGGATACGACTTTGTACACCTGTGTGGGGACAAAAACTGTATTATGCAGGTTGCAGGCAGTGACCAATGGGGTAACATCACAACCGGGGTTGAACTTATTCATAAGATGCTGAACAAAACGGCATACGCCTTTACAATGCCGCTTATCCTTGACCCGACCGGCAAAAAGTTCGGCAAATCAGAGGGTAATGCACTGTGGTTGGACAAAAACAAAACTACCCCGTATGCAATTTACCAGTACCTGATTAACTCCGATGATTCCAAGGTTCTCGAATACCTTAAAGTATTCACATTCCTGCCCAAAGAAAAAATTGAAGAAGTTTATGCACAGCAGATGGAACACCCAGAAACCCGCATTGCGCAAAAGACACTTGCCTACGAAGTTGTTAAAGACATTCACGGAAAAGAAGAAGCTGACAACGCTGTTATGGTAAGCCAGAAGCTTTTTGCGGGCGACTTTAAGGGACTTTCCGTAAGCGACATAAAATCAGGAATGAAAGGTGTTCCAACATTCAAATACACGGATGAGCTTCCGCTGATTGATATGCTTGTAAACAACAAAATCGCTTCTTCAAAGCGTGAGGCACGCGAGTTTATCACAGGAAACGCAATTTCCGTAAACGGCGAAATTGTTTCCGACGAAGCAAAAGTTATTTCAAAAGACATGGCGATTGGCGGTGAGATTATCATCATCCGCCGCGGCAAGAAAAAGTACTTCATCGCCGAAGTATAATTGCCTTTAAAGCAAAAAAAAAGCTGCCGCTTTTGCGACAGCTTTTTTTGTATAGGTAAAACGCTTACTGGAGCAAGCCAAGAACAGACTGTGTTGTCTGATTTGCCTGAGCAAGCATTGCTGTACCGGACTGTGTAAGAACCTGGTTCTTTGTGAATTCAACCATTTCCTTAGCCATGTCTGTATCGCGGATACGTGATTCAGAAGCCTGGAGGTTTTCAGCACCAATGTTAAGTCCGACGATTGTATATTCAAGGCGATTCTGGTATGCACCAAGGTCAGCGCGCTGTTTGTTAATCTTCTTGAGTGCTTCGTCAAGAGTATTGATTGCACGGTTTGCATCATCCGGAGTACCGAGAGAAATAACTTCTTCGTTTCCGAGTCTGCGGATACCAAGTGCTGCAGCTGTCATTGTACCAATGAAAGCCTGTGTGCGCTGATCCATGTTAGCACCAATATGGAACCACATAGAAGCTGTTACGCTGTTGTCACCGGTTTCTTTTGCAAAACGACCTGTGAGCATGTTCATACCATTGAACTGTGCATGACTTGCGATGCGGTCAACTTCAGCAACAAGCTGAGAAACTTCAACCTGAATCTGCATACGGTCTTCTGCTGTGTAGATACCGTTTGAAGACTGAACAGCCAATTCACGGATTCTCTGAACAATGTCAGTTGTTTCCTGCAGATAACCTTCTGTTGTCTGGATGAAAGAAATTGCGTTCTGAGCATTTTCTGAAGCCTTGTTCAAACCACGAATCTGGCTTCTCATTTTTTCAGAAACTGCAAGACCGGAAGCGTCATCACCAGCGCGATTAATTTTCATACCTGATGATAATTTTTCCATGCTTTTTTTCTGTGCTTCGTTTGTCTGTCCCAAAGTTCTTTGTGAAAACATAGCACTAATGTTGTGGTTAATAATCATATCTATATCTCCCTTCGACACCTTTTAGGCAGCAAAAAGATGCCGCGCTAATAGACCGATGTTATTGTTTTCAGGTTTTTTTCATTGCCTGATACTTTTATATCGGATTCAGTATTTGCGACTTTAGGAATTTTTTGCTATTTTTTGTGACACTCTGTGCAACCTACAATATGCACATGGTGTTTGTTGCCTTTTCTAAGGAAGAGATGTGATATTAAATAACCGGTTACCGGTACTTGTTTGCGGCAGACGGGGCAGATCCTTTTTAAACTTGGGTCTTCAAGACAAAAGGTACAGCCCTTTATGTGACATAACCTGTCGGCAGGGTCTCCACCCTGAAAAATTACGGAAATCATCTTTGAGCTGCCGGTTAAAGGCGTTTTGCACAAAGGGCAGCAGCCGGAAAGAATCCCGTCAACTGAGTCAGCTGCAGGCTGCGGTTTTTTACTTTTTTTCTTTCGCTGAGATTTCACAAATCCTGCAAACGCATAATAGAACAAAACAACAGCGACGGCACAAAGAATAATTATAAAAAAAAGACTCATTCCCGTTCCTTTTATAACAATTATGACTTGAATTTATAAAAAAAATAAGTAATAATCAAAGAAAGTTTGGGGGTGTAGCTCACCTGGCTAGAGCGTTTGAATGGCATTCAAAAGGTAGTCGGTTCAAGTCCGATCATCTCCATAAAAAAAAGGCTGTCCAAAAAGTTCAAAATCACACGATTGTACTTTTTAGACAGCCCTTTTATATTTTAAACCAAAACAGCCTTTGTAGACGGTATTTGATCAGGAACACGCCCGTCAATCGCAACAGCGGCACGAATCGCTTTTGCCGCTGCCTTGAACAAGCCTTCCATCTTGTGGTGGTCGCTCCTGCCCCGCAATGTGTCCAAATGCAGATTACATTTTGCCGTACTTACAAAACCCTGCCAAAAGTCTTCAAACGTGTCCGTCTGGAACGAAGTAACCGCATGCAATTTTGTCGCTTCACAGCACAGCGGTAAACCCTTTAGGCGGGCGTTGCAAACCAAATAGCTCCTGCCGCCAAAGTCAACCGCCGCACGGCACAAGGATTCGTCCATCGGGTAAATAAAATAACCTGCGCGGAAAATTCCCGCACGGTTACCAAGCGCCTTGTCAAACGCGGCACCAAGAACAATTCCGGTATCTTCTATTAAATGATGCTGGTCTACATCCAAATCGCCTTTCAGAGAACCTTCCAAATCAAACAAACCGTGCTTGCAGAAAGCAGACAGCATGTGATTAAAAAAGCCAATCGGGCAGTCAACGGAGCATTTGCCTGTTCCGTCAAGGTTCAGTGTAAGCGTTATGTCCGTTTCCGCTGTTTTTCTGGAAACGGTAGCAATTCTGGATGCAGTTACATTTTTCATTCCGAAACCATCCTCAAATCATATTCAAGAATATCGGTTGCGCCCAAACTCTTTAACTTGGGCAGCAGATTTGGTACTTCTGATTTTTTAACAACGGTCTTAATTGCATAACCGTCGTCACCGTACAACGGAGAAACCGTAGGAGAACGCATTGCGGGAACGCCTTTTACCAAGCCTTCGAATTTGGCTTTTGGAACGTTCATCTCAAGCATAACACGGTCACTTGCGCTCAGCACGGCCGAAAACAACATCTTGAGTTCAAGTATTTTCTGTTTTTTCTGCGGGTCAGCCATAGCCGCCTTTGAAGCAAACATACGGGTTGAACTTGTCATAAGCGTATCAACAATCCGCAAGCCGTTTTCAATAAGCGTTCTACCTGTTGCACTGTTATCTACTATCATATCCGCATCATCCGGCGGAAAAACTTCCGTTGCACCGTAAGTTCTCACGATAATGTGCGAAATATTCTTTTTGGTAAGCCATTTTTCGGCAATCTTCTCGTATTCAGTCGCGACAATCATTCTCTTGTTCATCAGCGCTTTGTCGTCAATCTCATTCGGAACAGCGGCAACAATGCGGACAGGGTCAAAGCCCAAATCCATAATTTCTTCTACGTCAGCTCCGGTTTCTTCTATCCAGTCGCGGCCGGTAAAGCCCACATCATGCGCACCAAGTTCCAAAAGCTTGCCGATGTTCTGCGGCTTCATAACTTTTGCTTCCAAATCATCCTGATTAACGATAGGACGGTATGCGCGGTCCGGCAGTTTTATGCTGATTCCTGCTCCTGCAAAAAGTGATATAACGTTATCAAATATTCTTCCCTTAGGCAGTAATATCTTAAGTTTTTCCATAAAAATCCTATTCCTCCAAAAGTGCAGGTGTTTTTATTTTTGCACAAAATCCATTATTTTACAACAGACAAATCTTACTGCGGCAATGTAAGGTCGCCTTCTTTTATCCAGCCGATTTTTCTGAGAATCTGCGCAAAAATCCAGCTCAGCACAGCAGGAAAGATAAAGCAAATACAAATAAGCCCAATCCATTCAAACGCACCCGGATTGATTGCCGTACAGCCGTGAGCAAGAGCCGCTTCCGACGGAGCATACCAGCCGGTAATAACACCGATCTGACCTACAAGTCCGCAGGTTCCCATACCGGAAGAAACAGCCGCACCGTTCATTTCCATTTTAAAAAGACAGGTTGCAAGCGGTCCTGTTATGAGTGATGCAAGCGTAGGAGGGATCCATATTTTAACATTCTTTATTATGTTAGGCATTTGCAGCATGGAAGTACCCAAACCCTGTGAGAGCAGGCCGCTCCATTTGTTTTCCTTAAAGCTTATAACCGCAAAACCGATCATCTGTGCACAGCAACCTGCAACAGCCGCACCGCCTGCAAGACCAGTAAGCCCCAAAGCCGCACATATTGCGGCAGAACTGATGGGCAGAGTGAGCGCAATACCCACAACAGCTGAAATTATCATACCCATTACGAACGGATGAAGTTTTGTTGCCCAGATAATCAGCGAACCCAGTGCCGATGCCGCCGCACCAATATATTTGGCGGTAAGAACCGTGAGCAGCGCTCCCGTGATAATCGTTACAAGCGGTGTTACTATTATGTCTACCTTAGTTTTTTTACTTACAAAGTTTCCTGCTTCCGCCGCAACAATGGCTATAATCAGAACAGCAAGCGGTCCGCCCGCGCCGCCCGTAACGTTTGCCGCAGAACCAACAGCAACAAGCGAAAAAAGAACCAGAGCCGGAATCTGCATTGCAAAACCAATTCCAACAGCCATTGCAGCTCCTACAACATGCGCATCCGTGGCAAAATTGCCCGCTGTTACAAAAAATTCAAAAACAGGGTTTGCGGATATTCTCAATAACTGCTGACCAAATGTCTTTATGATTGTTCCTATAAGAAGAGAAGCAAAAAGTCCCTGAGCCATTCCACTCATAGCGTCAATAAAATAGCGTTTTACATACTTATTCATAACAGCTCCTGCCTGTATATATGCGGAATTTGTGCAAATATACAAAAAATGTCAGCTTTATACAATAGCTTGTGTTATCAGCCGGAATGGGTGTAAACTCTGAGTATGAGAAACGCATACCTCACGATAGATGATATACCAACCGCCAATACGGAAAAGTTAATAGACTTTTTGGTTTCAAAAAACATTAAGCCGGTTATGTTTGTTTGGGGCGAAAGACTGGAACGCCATACAGATAAGGCAATCTACGCGCTCAAGCACGGTGCGGTTCTGCAAAACCACAGTTATTCCCATCCGCACTTTGGCGAACTCACCTTTGATCAGGCCGTAGAAGAAATCACCCGGAACGAAAAACTGATTAACTCCGCGTACGAGGCAGCCGGAGTAAAAAGACCGTTTAAGCTTTTCCGTTTTCCGTTCGGCGACCAGGGCGGCGAGAACAGACAGAAATTACAAAACTTTCTTATTCAAAACAATTTTGCCCATCTGGACGACACTTCAATAAGCGTTTCCGACTATACCGCGGCAGGCTGCCCCGAAGACCAGAAGAACAACCGCGACGTGCTGTGGACGTTTGACTTTGCGGAATACAACCTGCGTCCCGGTAACGATTTTTCGTTCAACGACGTAATAAAGCGGATAGAAGACAAATTCGGTACAGCCGAAAACCCCGCCTACCCGCAGCCCGAAGCTGATTCAAAGGCAAAAGAAATTGTCCTTATCCACGACCACGAAGAAACCGAGGAGATGCACCCGGGCTACTTTATGGAACAGATAAACGCCCTTCTCGCAAGAGGCGTCCGTTTTGTTCCACCGCAGGTACAAGGAAGCACTTTTTAAAGTATTTCAGCCTAAGACCGAAAAACTTCTTGAAATTTAAAGTTTTTCAGTTATAATCATAAATATGCAAGAAGAATATGAAGTTTTTAGGTCACAATTTGTAAAGAAACTCAAAGCTTTTAAAGATGAGCATATTGTAAAAATTCTCTGTGGTGTTCGTCGTTGTGGAAAATCAACTATTCTTAAAACCTACAAATCAGAACTCCTTTCACTCGGTGTAAAAGAATCAAACATAATAGAACGTCTTTATTCATCTATGGATTATCAGGATGATTTTGACAGTCATTCCATGTATTCTGACCTTTCCAGTGCAATAAAAAAAGCAGACCAAGACAACAAAATATATCTTCTTTTGGATGAAGTTCAGGAAGTTGAAAATTGGGAAAAATGTATTAATTCGTTGTTTGAAAGTTCAAATATGGATATTTATGTTACAGGTTCAAATTCAAAACTGCTTTCCTCTGAGATTTCCACTTATCTGACAGGACGTTTTGTTTTGATTCATATTTATACTTTATCGTTTGCAGAATTTATTGAATTCAAAAAAACTTATTCTCCATCATTGCAAAATGCATCAACTGATGAATATTTTGATTTGTATTTAAAATCCGGCGGATTCCCGTTTGTTGCAAAAACAAATCATACACAGGAAGATAATTATCAGATTGTAGATGGAATTTATGCAACGGTTGTTACAAAGGATATTTCAAAACGGCATAATATTTCAAATCCAGAAATGTTTAATCGTGTAGTGCGCTTTATTCTTGAAAATCTTGGCAAGAATTTCAGCGCAAAAACTATCTTTGATTTTTTCAAAAGTCAGCAGCGTTCTATTGCAATTGAGACTATATATAATTATCTGACCTGGCTTGAAGAAGCTTTAATTATTTATCGATGCAACCGTTATGACATTCAAGGTAAGGAAGTCTTAAAAACTCAGGAAAAATATTATCTTTCTGATATAAGTTTTAAATACAGTCAGTTAGGATATTCACCAAAAGCTGTTGCCTCAATATTGGAAAACCTTGTTTATCTTGAACTTCGCAGGCGCGGTTACAACGTCTATATTGGAAAAATTGCCGACAAGGAAATTGATTTTATAGCAAACCGGCAAGATGAAAAGATTTATATACAGGTGTGTAGAACACTGCCAGAAGATTCAGACCGAGAATTAGGAAACCTAAAGGCTATTCGTGATAACTTTCCAAAATATGTAGTAACAATGGATTCTTCTGTTTGCGGAAACGAAGACGGAATCAAAATTGTGCATATCAAAGATTTTCTAACCCAAGCTTGGTAATGCAGGCAGTTTGCAACGATTCGGCAGAATAGTAGTTCCCGGAATTCCATTTTTTAATTATTTGCTTTCTTTTTCATCTCTTCCCAGGTCTCGCGTGTGATTTCGCAGGTCTCTTCAAAACTATCGTTAGGAAGCCAGAACATCATCGTGATTTTCTTATCGCCGGCATATTCGTGAATCTCTTTTTCATCCCCAAGACGCACAGGTCTTAACATAAGATGCGGAGTTTTTAATTCGATGGTCGGGGATATTTTAGCGGTCATTACAGTTCCTTTTCTTTTAATTTGTAGCTTCGGTTTTTGTTACCGCCCATAGCTTCTAAATAACCAAACTCTGTAAGCTGACGCAGATAACGCTTTGCAGTTGTCGATGTAAAATTAAAATGCTGCACAAGCTCTTCTGTCGTGATATTTGTATTCTCGTTCATAAAAATTAAAATATCGACCAGTTTGTCTGCCAGAGATGGTTTTATCGACCATTTATCGACCATTTTCTGCTTTAAAACAGATTTATCGACCATTTTCTTATTATTGCCGTTCATTGAAGAATTAAATTGCTCAATTTCTGTTTGTAAGTGCTTTGCATGAAGGTTCAGCATAAAAGCTTCAAAAATAGTATCATCATCTTTTTCCCTTGCATCTATAAGAGCCTGAATATAGTCAGCTTTATCTTCCTTCAGAACTTTTGAAGGAATAAGCTCAAACTCCCACTGTAAAAGATTCATCAAAAGACGACTCATTCGTCCGTTACCATCTGCCCACGGATGAATTGTTACCAGTTCATAATGAGCCCAGAAGCTCAGATTATAAACAGAAAGGATATCGCCAGAATCAATAGTTTTACGATGCTGATTTAATTTCTTGCAAAATACTTCAAGTTTTTCAGGAACTTTCTGATACGGCATATATGATTTTCCACCAATTCCGGCGGTAACATTTTCTTTTCTAAGTTCACCATTTGCCGCAGAAAAATCACCAGCAATTGAGTGATACTCACTCCCTGTACGAGCCATAACTTTTGAGGAGAGAGTTATAAGGGAATCAACTGTAATTTCGGGATGCTGTTTAATCCACTTTATTCCATATTCATAAGCGTTTTTAAGATCCAGATTCATCATCTGTTCAACCATTGTTCGCTTGCTGGAAGTAATCCCTTCGTCAAAAAGTAGCTGTGCTTCTAGTTCTGTTACGGTTGAACCTTCAATCGCGGTGGAATGCGTGATGATTGAATACAAATAGAACTTGTCGTAGTCTATCTGGTTATTTATGCCAAGTGAGTAATATTCGTCTAAGATTTGTTTTAGTTCCTTCATTTTCCTCATCCAAATAACGCAGTTAATGATAGCACGACAAGAGCATATTATCCACACAAAATCCCATAGGACTGTTTGGCGATTCGGCGGTTTTTCACTTGGCGAATTGGCAGATTTTTAATTGGCGAATTGGCGCATCACTTA
>JAEEGJ010011449.1_pt1 | contig 22507 bp, 19 predicted proteins | sample 8958761 | NCBI WGS metagenome assembly JAEEGJ01 (sample SAMN16246546, study PRJNA631951) | gut metagenome | biome: gut microbiome; feature: rumen; material: RS-attached | host: Bos | place: Iran: Karaj | collected 2018-10 | reverse complement strand
CTCCCGAAGGAAGAAAGATCGAGTTGCCATTTTTTCCAACAATACACAATCCCGGTACGCCATTAACCGTGTCTCTTTTAAGTTCGCATTGGCTCAGCAATTCCTCGCCTTCAGTGGCGCTCGGCATGCGCCAACCCTCGCCCCAATTCACTGTAGCCGCGTCATCCGAAGGTTGTAAATCATACAAATCATCGGTATAACCATCATAGCCATAACTAGCCTCTTGGCAGTACTTGGTCAATTGGTCGAAATCCCCATTGCAATACTTGTAGGTAGTCCAATCATAAACTGTTTTCGGTCCCGTCTCGCCCCAAGCGAAGTAATCGCCATAACCTTCGGGCGCCTCGGCACCCACATTGCAAGTGGCCCACAACGTACCGCTTGGCAGACCAAGGTCAACAAAATCGTGGCCATTCAAAGTACCGCTGTTATCGGCAATGCTATCATTTTCGCCATTGTTATTTGGATTAACAATACTATCGTTTTGACCGTTATTGTTTCCTCCGTTGTTTGGGCCTTCCGGTTTTGTACAACCAACCGCAAAAACCATCATCAGCATTAGGACTGCTGTTGCCTTCAAAGTTCTGTTCATATCGATTCTGTTTTAGTTGTTTGAGATTGCAAAGATACGAAAAAATCATTTCACGACTCGCACTGCCCTGACAATTTGCCCTCGGCTGCGCTCGTAAGTGCCGCACACGTGACTACTCTCCCAATCAAAATGATAGCTCCACCCGCGCTCAGGGAAATGGCTGTGAAGCGTACTTGACCAGTAAATGCCAAGGCCGAGGCAGATAAGTTCGCCATCCAAACGGAAACCCGTAGCAGGCAAGAAGATGCTGTTGCCATTCGTGCCGGTGAGGAGCCTCCCCTTCACGCCATTTATGTCGATCCAAGTCCAGGTTGTTTTTTGGTACAATTCTTCCCATTCCTCCTTGGTTGGCATACGCCAGTCATCACCCCAATTGGCTGTTGCCGCGTCGTCATTGGGCTCCAAAAGGGTCAGGTTGTCGACAAAGCCATTGAGTCCGTAACACGAATCGGTGCAGTATTTAGTGATTTCAAATTGCTCGAAAGTCCAGTTGCCGTATTGGTAGCTTTTCCAGTCATAAACGCTTTTCGGTGTGGTCTCGCCCCAGGCAAAGTAATCGCCGATGCCTTCCGGCGTATCGGCGCCCACATTACAGGTGGCCCACAACGTACCACTGGGCAAACCCAAATCGACCCAATCATGGGTCAAGTTGTCAATGCTGTCTCCACTAGCATTTGGCTCGACAATACTATCGTTTTGGTTGCTGCCGTTCCCTCCGTTATTCGGAGCATCCGGTTTGGTACAACTCGTTGCAAAAACCAGCATTAGCAATATGACCGCGAGAGTTTTCAAACTATTGTTATTATTCATACCCCCAAAACTCCACTTCGGAAACACAAAGGTCATTCCATTTTTCGCCAACATAAAAGCCTCCTTCCCGCTGGTTGTAAAACTTCATGCCAATTCGTTTAATATCAGAATTCCCTTCCTTGTCAGACGTTATTTCCAATCGCTGAGGCGTAGGCTCGTCTTTCAAAAAACCGTCATAAAGCACGTGTTCCTTACCTTGTTTATCACAGCTATAAAAGACTATTCTTGCCGCTCGCGTATTATTCTTAAACGAGTTTTCGTTTTTGCCGTATCCATTACGAATCACGATGTGAGAGAGTTTCTTGCCTTTAATAGTAAATACAGGGCCATACAACATATCATTGTCGAAAACCGCTTTTTCCAAACCGATTGCCCAAGCTGTGGTGCTAAACCCGTCACAAAGATTACGCGCCTCGTAGGTATTCCCGACTTGTTGTTCAAGACTGTTTTCGAATTCAACATTTATAACCTTCAATAATTCCGGAACACCTTGTGCTTGTCTCGAACGCGCATTCGTGTCAGTTCCCGATTTGAAGACAAAAAGCCACAAAACGACAAGCAACACAAGCAAAGCCCCAATCACAATCGGGAGCATCTTTTTATTCTTGGCTTTATCAGGTGTTTTCTGCGGATGCTGGGCGTATTGAATCGTGGCCTCGTTTTTCTTCGGTGATGGCGTGGAGTTATGTGTTGCTACAACCTGCTGCTGTGTTTTTTCGAGAGCTGTAGATGGACTGGATTGAGGCTTATTCTGACCTGAGGAAGGATCCTCAGCACTTTTCGGTAACTTCGACTTAATCGTCCTGACCAGTTTCTCCATCATCGGCTGTTGCATCGCCGGGACGGAATAGTCGATATAGTCCAAGTTCACCAAATCGAACTCTACGTCCTCATTATAAAGCGATTTGTCAAGTTTAATAGGGATAATCGGTTTCTGGTAATTCACGGCGATACCGACTTCCTTCGTGGTCCAAGGAGAGGTGTTCGAGGGTTCGGAAGAGAAAAACAGGAACAAGGCACTCTCCTTGATGGCTTTCACAATCACCCTTTTGAATGCGTCGCCGCTCTCGATACCATCACGGTCGATCCACACACGAAAGCCCTCCGACTCCAAGCGACTCACAAATTCATCCACTATCTTTGTGTCTTTACGACTATAGCTGATAAACACATCGTACTTCATAATAAACGTTTTATTGCTGCAAAATTACTAATATTATCCATCTCCCACAAAAAAATGACTATTTTTGCGCTCAAAAGGAACAAATCATGTCAAACGCCATCACCATCCTGAATCGCGAGGAAGACCACCGCATCGTGAAAGCCATCAAGCAGGCGGAGATGAACACCTCGGGCGAAATCAAAGTGCATATCGAAAACCACTGCAAGGGCAATGTGGAGAAACGTAGCCTTTTCGTTTTCAACCGCTTGAAACTGAATGAGACCAAGTTGCGCAACGGCGTGCTCATCTATCTCGCCGTCAAGGACCACAAGTTCGCCATCCTCGGCGACGAAGGCATCAACAAGGTCGTGGAAGACGGTTTCTGGAACGACGTCAAAGACTTGATGCAGCACCGATTCAAAGAAAACCGCTTCGCCGAGGGACTTGAGGAAGGCATCATGCGCTGTGGCGAGAAACTCAAGACCTTTTTCCCATATCAATCCGACGACACCAATGAAATCCCCGATGACATATCCTATGAGAACAACTGACAGACATAAACTCACCCTCATTTTAGGGCTGCTTCTCGTTTTATTCTGCTTGGGCGCAACGGTGAAAGCCCAATTGCCGAGTCCGCCCAACCCACCGCGCTTGGTGAATGATTATTCGGGTACACTTACTGCCCACCAAGTCAATGTTTTAGAACACAAACTCGTGGCTTATAACGACAGCACTTCAACCCAAATCCTTGTTCTTCTTGTCGACGACCTGCAAGGCTACGACATCGAGCAATATGCAACGGAAATCGGACACAGTTGGGGCGTTGGACAAAAAGGAAAGAACAACGGCGTGGTCATCCTCGTGAAGCCAAAGAAAGGCAGCGAGCGAGGCCAAGCAAACATCAGCCCCGGCTATGGCATGGAGGAATATGTCACCGATGCCACAGCCAAGCGCATCATCGAGTATGAAATGATTCCCGCGTTTAAGGAAGACGACTATTACACGGGCATCGACAATGCCGTCAATGTGATCATGGACCTTTGTTCGGGCAAGTTCACCCAAGACGAATACGCCGATGGCGGCGAGCCTATTCCCTTTTGGCTCATCCTCATCTTCATCATTGCGCTCATCCTCATCTTCCGTTCAGGCAACGGCAACCAGAACTACTCTGGAGGCGGCACCCGCACCATTTGGATACCCATGGGCGGAGGTGGATTTGGTGGCGGCTTCGGAGGCGGAGGCTTTGGCGGTGGCGGAGGCTTTGGCGGTGGCGGAGGCTTTGGTGGCTTCGGCGGTGGCGGCTTCGGTGGAGGAGGCGCTTCGGGAAGTTGGTAATCTTTGGTTCACAAAAAACAGTCAAACGGTAAACATACATGATTGAACCCATCATAGAAATCAAAAACGCATCGATTTTCCAAAGGGAGAACCTCGTCTTGTCGAACGTCAACTTGACGCTCAACAAGGGAGAGTTCATTTACCTCATCGGCCGCACGGGTAGCGGGAAGTCCTCCTTATTAAAGACCTTGTACGGTGAGTTGCCAGCCCGCGACGGCATCGTGCGCGTGGCAGGCTACGACCTCACCCAACTGCGCAAGAAAGACATCCCCTATCTGCGCCGCAAAATCGGCATCGTGTTTCAGGACTTCCAACTGCTGTTTGACCGCACGGTGGAGAAAAACCTGGAGTTTGTGCTGGGCGCCACAGGCTGGACTGAGAAGGCTGAGATTTCGCGCCGCATCGACGAAGTGCTGGCCAAGGTGGGACTGAGCGACAAGCGCAAAGTCATGCCACACCAGATGTCGGGCGGCGAACAACAAGGCATCGCCATCGCTCGCGCCCTGCTCAACGACCCCGATGTCATCATCGCTGACGAGCCCACGGGCAACCTTGACCCCGACACCACCCTTGAAGTGATGAAACTCCTACGCCGCATCAGCGAAAACGGCACCGCCGTGCTGATGGCCACCCACAACTATACTCTCATGCAGAAATACCCATCGCGCATCGCCAACTGCAAGAATGGGACGGTGGTTTGCTCGGAGATGGAATAGTTTAGAGTTGAGAGTTTAGAGTTTAGAGTCAGTTGAGAGTTTAGAGTAAATAGTGCTAATGATTTTCTTTGCATTCGACTCATTGTCATAAAGTTGCCGCATCTCTGCATCGCGCTCATCAATGTCTTCCTCGGTGAAATCTTCTTCCATCAACCGCTTGATTTCGGCAATCATCTCCTCCGGCTCATCTGCCACCACACACAGACTTTCCAACGAAGTACCTTTCACCATGTCGGAATTGACCAGACAGAAACGACCATTGTAAAGCGCATTCAACAGCTTCAGTTTCAGCCCCGTAGGTTGATTTGTCACCAAAATGTTCACTTGTGCTTGGCGTAACAAATCTATCATCTCGGCATCATCGGGGTTGGCCGCCAACGTTACATTCGAGTATTTGCCAGCCAGCTTTTTCAACTTGTCAGAAGGATTCAAACCCGACACGACACAATGCAGGTCAAGCTCGGAAAACACATTCTCTATCAGCCACTTGGCCGCATCTTCGTTCTCTCTGACGGAAAGGTTGCCATGATACAAGACATATTCTCCCCTACCCGTTTCCGAACACACGGAATCGGCAGCATTGAAACCAGGCACGAGGGTCACGTTCCGATAGCGTTTCGTGAAATACTCCACATCTTTTTGCGAGATGGCGAAAATGCCTGCCGATTTCAACAGAACCGACTCATAACGCTTTAGTTTCCAAGCCTCTGCGAGATAGAACAACTTCTTCCAACCGCATTTCTCCGAGTCGCCCAAGCCTTTGTAATAGTCGTGCTCCACATTGTGGGCACGTACGTATATCTTTCTGTTTTTCAAGCGTTTGTCCAACAACACAGCGGTTGTATGCAAACCTTCGCAAAGGATGGGATAATCGTCCTTCAGCAAGTCCTGCTCCAAAGCCTCGGAACGGCGCGTATTGACGATGAACGGCGTAAGGCTCAGCTGTTTTCCGAACGAAGTGTCACGTTTATAATACTTTACCTCGTGGCAACGTTTCAATACCTCTTGTTCGCCACGACCGTACTCAAAGCAATGGAGATGCACCTTAACACCCGCTTCCGAGAGTGCCTTGATGCGGTAAAACACATCAATCACCCCGCCATAATTGGCTGGATAAGGCACGTCAAAAGCGATGATATGTAGGTGATAATCAGTATCATTCATAATGTTTGTAGATTTCAAGTAGTTTCTGTTCCTCGTTTTCCCAGCACAAATCTCGCGCCGCGACGGCCAAGTTAAGCTTCCATTGTTCCCTTCTCCCCTCGTCCGACAAGGCCCCACGAATGGCGGCGGCAATGGTTTCAGGCTGATGATTTTCGATGAACAAACCGAGGTCATATTTTCTAATAATCTTTTCAATCTCAGTCAGATGCGACGCCACAATCGGGACTCCCGCCTGGATGAAATCGAAAAGTTTATTGGGTAGGCTGAAGCGGTAATTGAGGTTAGTGTCTTTGTCCAAGCAGAAACCCAATTCAGCCAGTTGCGTGTGTGCCATCATCTGTTGGTAAGTCATTCTTGGGAAGAAACGCACCCTGTCCGTAATTCGCAGGTCTACAACCATTTGCTTCAAGACAGGCAGCACATCGCCACCACCGATTATCATCAAGAAACAGTCGTCCAACAACGCCATGGCCTGCACCAGTTCCTCAGCCCCTCGTTGGATATTGATGCCAGAGCCTTGTAATACCAATAGGTGCTTGTCGGTGGGCAAGCCCAATGCGGTTTTGTCACCCTTGGGCGGCAGGGCTGCTCGCGGCGGAATATTGCGGATGACATGCACTTTCACGCCGTATTTTTCGCGGAACAAGTCGGCGATGGAGTCACATACGGTGATCATCTCGTCCATCTTGGGCACCACAAAGCCTTCAATGCGTTTCCAGACGCGCTGCACCTTGGGCCGATGCACCACTTCGGGCGTCTCAGTGAAATACTCATGACTGTCGAAAATCATCTTGATGCCTTTCAGCCGCGAGATGAAATAATTGGGCAGAATCGTATCCAAATCATTGGAAAGCAAAAGATTGGCACGATGAAACAGCAGGAAAAAGAACAGGCGGATGTTGTATTCGGCATAAAACTGAGGGCCTTTCTCGAAAAGCAACTTCATCCTATGCGAGGCGTAGGGGCGTTCGTCCATTAGGGGACTTTTACGTTGCTTTCTGCCCACCAAAAGCACCTCATAACCAGCCTTTTGCAAAGCCAGACACGACTTGTTGACCCGCTGGTCAGTGACCAAGTCATTGATAACCGATACGATGACGCGTTTCATAGGGCTAACATACTAGTTTTCTTCATCCTTCATCAATACACCACATTGGTTTTCAATGTTTTGGTATTCCCAACCGCATCCGTCACCACGACCTTCACGTTATTTTCGCCCTTCTTGATCTTCTCGTCAAACTCATAATAGAGCAAGGCATTTTTGGCGTCATATTGGCCAAGCACCCAAACATCATTCAGATAAATGTCATACGTTTCGATACCAGTCATGTCGTCGGAAATCTTGAATCTCAGCGACTTCAGTGCCTTCACGGACTGTCCTTTCTTGAAATTGGAAGCCTTGACCGTAGGCACCACGGTATCAATCTTGATGGTGTACTCGCCCATCGACCGAGTTTCCACTTCCATACATCCGTTTTTCATCTTACCGCCCAAGGAAGACACTTTGCCGCTATTGTCGATATAGGCAATATACATCTTCGGATGGTTGGCCCATTTTTCCCAAGGACGGATGCGCACCGTGAAATTCTTAAAAGTCGTCATCTCCTCATCCCCAAAACGATAAATCCTTGAACAGCAACCTTTTTCGTCACGTTGGCCAGTCTGAATCCATTCGTCACGGAAAAGGGTGCCTTTTTCCAAAGAAACGTTGAAATCCTCAATTGAGATATCGGAATTCATCGAGCCATCGGCACGCACGAAATACTCACTACGACGGTGCTGGGGACGTTCAACCTCCACGGGAGCCGAACCCACCACATCGAAACTGACTTGCGAGGTGTTGTCCGCATAATCTCTGATTCTGAAGCGCACCCTCACCGTGTCGCCTTTTTCGACAACCACCGTACCGTTCTTAATCTCAATCATTTGCAACTTATTGAAAGGATCCGTCTCCGTGCGCACATAACTCGTTTTCTTCTGCTTGTAATGTCGATAGTCGAGCAAGCTGTTCACATAACGCGGCTCACTATAGGAAAAACTGTCGCATTCCACTTGGAAAGCCAGCTTATCGTCAAGGAAAAGTTCATAGAGATATGGTCCGTTTTTGTTGGTCGAAGTGCCCACGTGGTCGAAAGTGCGGATACCAAAGGCGATTTCCCCATTGGCTTCGACATGGGTCTTGTCTTTCAAGGTATAATGGCCATTCTCGCCTTCAATCACTGAAAGATACAACGGCTTGATGTCGCCTTCGAGCGTCGAATTGTCACCCAAAGGATACACCGAGACGCCCTGAATCAAAGGTTTGACCTTGTCTTCAATCTTGTATCCGAAATACATCGGATTGACGGGCTTTTCGCTCAAAGTATGGCGGATTTCGAAATGCAGATGCGGTCCGCCCGAGCCGCCAGAATTGCCCGAATAACCAATGAGTTGGCCTTTCTTGATGGGAAACTTGTCAGCCTCGGGATAGATTTGAGCGGCAAACTTTTTGTGATTATACTGGTACTGCTTCACGTACTTTGCAATCTCACCCGAAAAGCGCTGCAAATGTGCATAAACACTGGTATAGCCATCGTTATGCGTGATATACAGCACATTACCGTATCCGAAGGGCGACACACCTATGCGACTGATATAGCCATCGGCCACAGCATACACCTTCTTGCCTTCCACACCTTGCGTCTTGATGTCGAGGCCCGCATGGATGTGATTGGGACGAATCTCACCGAAAGTGGCGGAGAGATAGATGGGGATGTCAAGCGGGCTCCCATATTGGGGGAAGTTCGTTTGAGCCAAGAGGCTTGTCGCAACAAAACAGAGCAAAACAGCAAAAAATGCGCGTATTTTCATAGTAAGGGTTTTCCGATTTTGAATAATTGGGCAAAGATACACCTTTTTTGCATACTTTTGCATCGGTAAAGAAATAAACCATGCGCCGAAAAACTAGAAAAGAGAGAATCAACGAATGGCTTTCGTCGCCATATATGCTGCTGGTATACCGCTTGTTAGCCACTCTTATGGCTCTTAGTATCAGCCGTTGGATGCTCTATCTGTTCAACATCCAGTTTTTCCATCAGTTGAGCATGAAAGAGGCCATATCGTTGTATTTTTCCGGAATGAGATTTGACCTCCCCATCGTGTTCGGAATCAACATTTTGACCATCCTCTTTTATTGTTTTCCGACAAAAATCATTTACAACAAAAGATTACAAGGTATCGTTGACATCGTTTATGTCACCCTCAACTCCTTTGCCATTTTCTTGAATTTCTTCGATATCGTTTCCTTCCACTTCTTCGGGAAGCACCTCACGATTGATTTCGTCAGAGTCCTCGGCCATTCCGATGAAATCTCCTATGGCACACTGAAGCAAGTGCTTTTCGACTATTGGTATTTACTTGTAATCCTTATTCTTTTCATACTGACTATCAGGGTGGTGGCACAGCAGACCAGGATCAATCCACCAGCAAAAGAGGAGCGGCCCCATTGGCGACTGCATCAAGCCATCAGTTTGGGCGTCATGGCCCTATTATCCCTTATCGCTATCCACGGCGGCATTCAAGCCAAACCCATCAGCGTTGAGACCGCCATGCAATACACCGATCCACAAAATGCGCCCATCCTGCTTAACACACCATTTTGCCTTTTCACCACACACGAAACCACCCTAAAAGAACGGACAGGAACCTACGACAGTGACTACACGCCCATCCATAATGACTTAACGCCCAACCGTTTCATCCAAAACGACAGCATAGCATCTGACAGCGTTCCTAGCAATGTGGTCGTCATCATCATGAAAAACATTGGGCAGGAGATGCTTGGGCACTATAGCCACGACCGACGGTTCGAAATCACGCCCTTCCTCGACTCACTCCTCAGTCAAAGCCTCACTTTCTTTGGTATGTCGAACAGTCGCCGAGGTCTTGAAGCACTGCCCGCTATCATGGCCAGCATCCCCGCGCTGATGGAGAACGACTTCACAAGGTCGGCCTACGCCGACAACGACTTCGACGCCTTCTGCCAGCACTTGCAACGAAATGGATATAACACCATATTCATGCACGGAGGCAAGAACGGCATCTTGGGATTCGACGAATTCAGCCATCGCGCCGGCATCAGAAACTATTTCGGACGCATCGAATATGGCGACGAGAATGACTTTGACGGACAGTGGGGCATCTTCGACGGGCCTTTCCTGCAATACGTCGCCAACACCTTGAACCGTGTGCATGAGCCATTTGCAACAATGGTCTACACGCTTTCGTCGCGCTATCCCTACAAAGTTCCGCGCGACTTCGAGCTGCCCGAGGAAAGCTATTTTTGGAGCGGCTTCGAGAAAACCGTCTATTACGTTGATTGCGCCTTGCGTGATTTCTTCACGACCGCGTCGCAGATGCCCTGGTTCGACCGCACATTGTTTGTCATCACTGCCGATTACCCCAACAGCGTGCATTTCCAACCCGAATACAGCAATGTTTGGGGCATGTATGCCATCCCCATCGCTTTCTATTACCCACGGAAAATCAACCCAATACGTTGCGAAGAAATCGCCCAGCAAATCGACCTCGGTCCCTCCATCCTCTCTGCCCTCGGTGTCAACGACACACTGTTTTCCTTTGGACGCAACCTCTTCGACACGATCAGCGATCCAACGTTTGTCAGCTACTACAACCTCACCTACCAATACTGCGACGGCAACTATCTTGTTCAGTCGGACGGTGAACGGCCTTTCGGCATCTTCAAGCCCCTCAGCGACACACTCCTCAACGACAACCTCATTGATCGGCTGCAATGTACCGATGTCTTCGACAAACTGTACAAGTTCCTTCAAGAATACAACAACCGGATGATATCCAACAATTTGAAACCTTCAACAGATGTCTTTTATGAACAAGCTGAAGATACGATTCATCATTAATCCCATCTCCGGAAAGAAGCACAAGGACCAACTTCCAAGGCAAATTGAGGAGCATCTCGACCATACGAGATTCGACTACGAGATTTTCGTTTCGCAATATGCAGGTCACGCCAGCATACTTGCAAAAGACGCTATCAACCAGCACGTTGACATCCTTGCCGTGGCAGGTGGCGACGGCTCCATCAACGAGGTGGGTACTCCCCTTATAGGAACAGAAATGGCTCTCGCAGTCATCCCTTGCGGTTCGGGCAATGGACTGTCGCGCTGCATGAACCTCCCGCTCGACCCTATCAAAGCCCTCCAACTTATCAACGACAACCAAAGATGCAAGATTGACACGGTGAATGTCAACGACCTGCCTTTCATCAGCATTTCGGGAACGGGCTACGATGCCAAAGTGGCAGAAGACTACAGCAAAGACCCGCACCGAGGCTTCGAGACCTATTTCAGATACATCATCCGCAACTACATTACCATGAAGGAGCAGCCTTACACGGTCATCACGCCCGACGAGACCATGGAGGTCATGGCCTTCTTCATCTCTTTCGCCAACTCCAACCAGATGGGCTACGACTTCCCCATCTCGCCCCATGCCTCTTTGCGTGACGGCAAGGTTGATCTCTGCATCGTGCAGAAACCCAACCCTTTGGAATTGCCCATCATGGGCGGCTACATGATTGATGGCATGATGGACAAGGCCCCGAAAGTCAAAATCATACAAACCCCAGAAGCCACCATCCTCCGTCCCAAAGCCGATGTCATCAACCTCGACGGAGAGTCTGTTATGATGGAAAAAGACCTCCATCTCAAAGTGAACCCATTAAGTCTCAACATTATATGCCATGAAACACAAAAGTGACAAAAACGGAACCGTTTACTCCACCAATCCCGACTTTGCCTTCGACTATGGCGAAGAAGAAGCCGTCACCATAGAACCCACCAAGCAAAACCTCCGCGTGATGCTCGACAAAAAACAACGCGCCAGCAAAAAAGTGACCCTCATCACAGGCTTCCAAGGCTCCGACTTCGACCTCGCCGTATTGGGCAAAGAACTGAAATCGGCTTGTGGCGTAGGTGGCAGCGTCAAGGATGGTGAGATTCTACTGCAAGGCGATTTCAGGGAAAAGGTGCTGGCTTTGTTGCAGGAAAAAGGATACACGAAAACCAAAATCAGCGGGATATGATTGAAAAATACATCGAAATACTGAAGAACCTGAATCTCAAGATGGGACTCAACATGGAGCTTTCGACTGCCATTGCCGAGACCATCTCCACGTTGTCGTTGGTGATTCTCAGCATGGGCATCTTCTTCCTGATCAAATTCATCTTGAAGAAAACCATCTATAAAATCATCCAACTCTCGACGAACAAGTACGACGACTTGCTCCTCAAAAACAAAGTCATCGGACGCATCTGTCTGCTCATCCCCGCACTTATCATTGGTGCGTTACTCGACAACGCGCTCCCTGACTTTCCCGAGACAGCAACGTTTTTGATGAAGCTGGTCAACGTCTTTGAAATCTTCATCTGTACAATGATTATCAATTCATTTGTATCGACAGGAGAAGACTTGTATAACATGCATGAGATGGCGAAAATAAAGCCCATTACTGGCTTGATACAGGTCACGAAGATCGTGCTTTACATCCTTTGTGTCTTGATTATCATCGCCTATGTTTTGGGTACGAAGATTGGAAACATCCTCATCAGTTTGGGCACCATGTCGGCCATCATCATACTCGTTTTCCAGGACACCATCAAAGGATTTGTTGGAGGCATCCAGCTCTCCGTCAACGACATGCTTCGCATCGGCGACTGGATTGCCATGGGTCCTGCCGACGGCAATGTCCTGGAAATCAACCTCACCACCGTAAAAGTGCAAAACTGGGACAACACCATCACCACCATTCCGACCTATAACTTGGTTTCCAACCCCTTCACCAACTGGCGTGGCATGTCAGAATCGGGTGGACGACGCATCGCACGTACTATCAACATCGACGTGAACACCATCCGCTACTGCACGCCTGAGATGATCGAGAAATACAAGCGTTATTCCCTCGTGAAGGATTACATCACACAAAAAGAAGAAGATATCCTCGAATACAATAAAGCCAACCACATCGACACGAGCGTAATCATGAACGGTCGCCAGCAGACCAACTTAGGCATCTTCCGCGCATATATCAAGGCCTACCTCAACAACAACTCGAAGCTGAACCACAACCTGACCATGATGGTGCGACAGATGCAGCCTACCGAATTTGGTGTGCCGCTGCAAATTTACGCTTTCAGTAGCGACAAGAAATGGGTCAACTATGAGGAAATCCAAAGCGACATCTTCGACCACGTCATCTCGGCGGCTACCATGTTTGATTTGAAGATTTACCAGAAGCATTAGTTTAGAGTTGAGAGTGTAGAGTTTAGAGTCAGTTGAGAGTTGAAAGTTGTAGGGCTGTCACAGCGTGGCAGCCGTACAAACCCAATAATCAAAAGTATATGAACGCAGGAAAAGTATTTACAGAACGCTATTTAAAGCTGATGTTCAAGCAGTTGCGCGATGCCACGCCCGAAGAGGTGCAAGAGGAATTGGAGCATTGCCGCCGCGAGAACCGTCGTCCTGTCAGGGTGCCGCGCTTTTTTAGAGGGTTTTTCACGGAAGAAAAGTTTGCCGCATCAACGGGGTTTGAGATGCAAGTCTTCAGACACAACCATGCTTCTCACAAACTCATCCTTTACCTTCACGGCGGCGCTTTCATCTATCCTCCTGTGTTTTTCCATTGGCGTTTCCTGCACGACCTCGCCTTACGCACCCATTGCGATGCCTTGATGCCCGTCTATCCCAAGTCGCCCGAATACGACTGCGAGTATTCCGTGCAAACTGTGCTTAGTTTCTACAGAAACATTTCAGAATCCGGGCAATACAATGAAATCCACCTCGTCGGTGACTCTGCCGGTGCCTGTTTGTGTCTCATCGTCGCTCAAGAAGCCCACAAAAACGGTTGGCAAAAGCCTGCGACCACTACCTTGCTCTCCCCTTGCGTCGACCTCAGTCACACCAAAGAGAAGGAAATGCGTGCCTTACAAGGAAAGGATGACATGCTCCAACTCGACCGCGTCATCACGCTGAATGCCATCTGGCAAGGCAAGTTGTCGGCCAAGCATCCTTGGGTCAGTCCCGTTTTCGGCGACTTCAGTGGTGTCGACAACCTCAGTGTTTACTATGGCTCCGATGAAATCCTCCAACCCGACGACCTCTTCCTCAAAGAAACCTACGAAAAAGCAGGAAAAACCGGTCATTTCCAAGAGTTCGAGGGCATGTTCCACACTTTCGTGATGTTCCCCATCCCACAGGGATTCAATGCCACAAGAGAAATCGCAGCGACCATCAAAAAAGGGCAGCTCCAATGAAAGCCGCCCTTGAGGTCTTTGTTGCATTATTGATAATCAGCGAATCACAATCTTCGTGTTGATTTCTTGCGTCCCATTCGTAGCCTTCAAGAAATACATGCCGCTCCGACGGCCACTAAGGTCGACACTGCCCATTCCTTCGTTCTGACTTTCAAGCACCTTTCGGCCAGTGATGTCATACACTTGAACTTGCCAGTTGCCTTTACCCAAATTGAGGTAGAACAGGCCCTCTGATGGATTGGGGTAGACCAACGGCAACTCTTTCTCTGTCTCTTCAACCGAGAGTGTACCGTCACAGCTCAGTTCACTGGACAACTCGTATGCAAACGGTTCAACCTGTCCACCGCCTTTGAAAACCACGTTGTTGTTGGCATCTTTGAACTGGAAGTAACCGCTACCCATGCCCTCGCCGGCGATATCACGCACACGGATTCGATAGCAGCCTGCATTCAACAGCGTAATGTCCTCTGAATAGACATGGTTGGCCTGGTCAAAAGTATATGAGTTGACCTCCTCTCCACTCTCAGTCTCAATAATTTGAACCCTGATATTCTGTGGATGTGACCCCGTCTTCAGCTGCATCTTCAAATAGCCGTCGATTTCAGGCACATCCTCCAAGGCAACATGAATGAAATTGTCAGGCAAATACTGGTCGCCTTCACCGTTGGGCATCACGGCATAGAAATGCAAAGCATCACATGGTGCGGCAACAAACTCGTCCATCGTCACCGTCACCGAAGCTCCTTTAGGCAGTGAGCCATGCCACGACTGGCGATGGTCTTCATGTCCATCAAAAGCGCACAGGTCAAAGAACGTAATGGTTTGGTTACCAAGGTTTTTTACAGTCATTTTGGGTTGTTGTATGCCCGAGCAGTTTTGGGTAACAACATTTTCCACCGACTTTAAGGCGATGTCATAATCCAGATCCAAAGCCATCGACATGCGCACGGCCTGATACACCTCCTTGGTGCCGCCAGAATAGTTCTGCACCCATGCCGTCAGGTAACAGTCTTCCTTGGGCCAATGCATCTCAAAGGTCTCGCTGATGGTCATCGTTGGACCTGTAAACAGCGTCCCCGTTTGCGTGGGAATCATGTCGCGACAAACATGGTGCAGACCTTGCATGCCCTGCCAACCCACATCGATGTTGCTCTGCGTCAAGGCAATGAACACACGTACATCGGAGCCGTTGCAGTCGCCTACTTGGGTCACCGTGCAGTTCACCCGACATGAAGTGCCGTCGACAGGCTCATAGCTCAAGTCGATGGTAAATGGGCTGGGCACATTGATGCGTTGGTTGTAATAATTCATGTAATAGGAGTACATGTTTTCGTTGGCGTTACCGCCGCCCGACATACCCTTGACGCCATCGGCCTTCAAGGTAGGATAGCTGGAAATACTGTAATAGTTGGCACGGGCATTTGTCTCATTGGTGTAGTATTCCTCTGTGGAGAAAGCCGTAGTGTGGTAGGCGACTGGAGCAATAGCCAAGCCTTCTTCCATCATCTGGGCGATACCATTGGCGGCTGCAGGGCAATAGGGGCAGCGCACACCCGTAAAGATTTCAAACAGCACGCATTCACGCGCCACATTGTCCTTGGTTTGGGCAAATACTGTTGACATGAAAAACATGACAACTACAGAAAGAAAAAGTTTCTTCATGGTATAAAGGGTTTAATTTAGCTTGCAAAGCTACTACTTTTTTCTGAGACTCAGCTATTTATTTACAATCGAGACATTCTTTCCTGAAGCTCAATCATTTCGTCGCGATACTTCGCTGCAGCAAGGAAGTCCATCTCCTTGACAGCCTTCTCCATGTTCTTTTTGGCCTGCTGGACAGCCTTTTGAATTTGTTCCTTCGACATATAAGTAGCCTGGCCTTCGGCAGCCATCGTCGTTGCCGAACCTTGTTGACCATACGATGAAGGAACCTCAACATTACCTTTCAAGGTACCCAATGAGTTGTCGATGGCTTTGACGATGGTCTTCGGAACGATGCCATGAGCCTCGTTATAAGCCATTTGTTTGGCACGACGGCGGGCGGTCTCATCGATGGTCTTGCGCATGGAATCGGTGATGGTGTCGGCATACATAATGACCTTGCTCTCGGCATTACGGGCGGCACGACCTGCAGTCTGTGTCAGCGAGCGTTCCGAGCGAAGGAATCCTTCCTTGTCAGCATCCAGGATGGCGACAAGGCTCACCTCGGGCAAATCCAATCCCTCGCGCAAGAGGTTCACGCCGACCAACACGTCAAAGTCGCCCATACGAAGACCTTGTAGAATCTCCACACGCTCCATGGTATCCACATCGGAGTGGATATAGCGCGTCTTGATTTTCAGATTGTTGAGATAGGTATTCAATTCCTCGGCCATGCGTTTGGTCAAAGTGGTGACGAGCACACGTTGGTTCTTCTCCACCACTTTGTGGATCTCGTCGATGAGGTCATCGACTTGATTCAAGCTCGGTCTCACCTCAATGAGCGGGTCGAGCAGGCCCGTGGGACGAATCAGCTGCTCCACATACACGCCCTCGCTCTGCTGCAACTCAAAGTCAGCGGGTGTGGCACTGACATAAATGGTCTGCCCCGTAAGTGCCTCAAACTCATCGAACTGCAAGGGACGATTATCCAAGGCCGAAGGCAGACGGAAGCCATATTCCACCAAAGTCTGCTTGCGCGAACGGTCGCCACCATGCATGCCTCGGATCTGCGGAATGGTGACATGGCTCTCGTCGATGATGGTGATGAAGTCGTCGGGGAAATAATCGAGCAAGCAGAAAGGTCGCGTGCCTGGACTACGCCCATCGAAATAACGCGAATAGTTCTCAATGCCAGAGCAATAGCCCAGTTCCTTCATCATCTCAAGGTCGTAATTGACGCGATCTTCAAGGCGTTTCGCCTCAAGGTTCTTCCCAATTTCGCGAAAATACTCGGCTTGCTTAAACATGTCATCCTGAATTTCCGCAACGGCTGAGTTGAGTTTGGCTTGCGAGGTCACGAAGATGTTGGCGGGGAAGATGGTCAGTTCCGAAAGATTCTCCATCCTTCTGCCCGTCACAGGATTAAACATCTCCAAACTGTCGATTTCGTCATCCCAAAACACGATGCGGTAGGCATAGTCGGCGTAGGCGGGAAACACATCCATGGTCTCCCCTTTCACCCGGAACTTGCCTTGCGTGAACTCAATCTCGTTGCGCACATACAAAGCTCCGACCAAGGCTTTTGCCACATCGTCGCGACTGATTTTCATGCCACGCTCCAGATAGATGATGTTCTTGCCAAAATCGTCAGGGTTGCCGATACCATAAAGACATGACACTGAGGAAACCACGATGATATCGCGTCGACCCGATAGCAAGGCAGAAGTGGTCGCCAGCCGCATCTTGTCGATTTCCATATTGATGGCGAGGTCCTTTTCTATATAGGTATTGGTTGCAGGGATGAAAGCCTCGGGCTGATAGTAGTCGTAATAGGAAACGAAATAATTCACCGCATTCTCCGGAAAGAACTGCTTGAACTCGCCGTAGAGTTGTGCCGCCAAAGTCTTATTGTGGCTCAAAACCAAAGCCGGACGGTTCAATTGGGCCAAAACATTCGCAATGGTAAACGTCTTTCCTGAGCCCGTCACGCCTAAAAGCGTCTGGGCACGGTCGCCACGATTCAAGCCATCGACCAACTGTTTGATGGCTTCGGGCTGGTCGCCAGTAGGTTGGAAATCGGATACAAGTTTGAAGTTCATAGTGTTTTTGCGGAAATGCAAAAGTACAATTTTTCCGCAAAGTGCAAGATGGTTTTTCAACTCATTCTTTCAAAACTTTTTTAGCCAATTCCATTGCCCGTTCAATAGTCGGTGCCATATCGTAATACTTGTATTCCGCCAAACGCCCCCCAAAATACACGTTTTCCTCTTGATCAGCCATAGCTTTAAATTGGTTATACAAAGCTGTGTTTTTCTCATCATTCACGGGATAATAAGGTTCCATCCCATCCTTGAATTCGACGCTGTATTCTTTGTAAATCACCGTCTTGGGATTGTCGTAAACCGCATTGCCAAAACACTCAAAGTGCTTATGCTCAATGATTCGGGTATAAGGCACTTCACGATCGGTATAGTTCACCACAGCATTGCCTTGATAATTCGGGGTGTCTAAAATCTCTTGCTCGAAATGGACAGTTCGGTATTGCAAACGTCCAAACCGATAGTCATAAAACTCGTCAATCGGCCCAGTATAGACTATCGTTTCAGCCAAAGACGACAATTCCTCTCGATGGGCAAAAAAGTCTGTATTCAAACGGGCATCGACACCTTCGAGCAACGCATTCACAAGTCTGTTATAACCACCTATGGGAATACCCTGATAAGCATCGTTGAAATAGTTGTTGTCGAACACGAAACGCAAAGGCAAACGACGGATGATAAAGGCGGGCAATTCCGTACACAACCTTCCCCACTGTTTTTCAGTATAGCCTTTGATGAGTGCCTCGTAGATATCCTTGCCTACAAGTCGCAATGCTTGTTCCTCCAAATTGCGAGGTTCACCATGTATACTCACTAATGCCTTTTGTTCCTCTATCTTCCGCATCGCTTCATCAGGTGTAGTGACACCCCACATCTGATAGAATGTGTTCATATTGAAAGGTAGATTATATAGCCGTCCCTTGTAGTTGGCGACAGGGCAATTCGTATAACGGTTAAACTCTACAAAGTGGTTCACAAAGTCCCAAACTTCCTTGTTGGATGTATGAAAGATATGTGCACCGTATTTATGAACATTGATGTCTTCAATGGATTCACAATACACATTGCCACCGAAATGCGGGCGTTTCTCTATGACGAGACTACGCTTGCCCGATTGCTTCGCCAAATATGCGAATGTCGCTCCGAAAATGCCGGAACCGATGATGAGATAATTGTATGGTTTCATTTTTTAATTTTTAGCGATTTTCGACAATATAACTTTCTCTTTTCAAGTTTAGGATAGATTAGCCATGGAGCATCATCAGGTTCTGGAGTTCCGACATAATACTCATCGTAATCTTCTGGCCAACCCCAGGGCATTTCGAGAAGGTCTTTTCCCATAACTATCGAATCCAACTTGCAAATGAAAATGAAGTCTGGCTCAATCATTTTTTCTTTAGGGAAAAAACGGAAGTTTTGCGATTGGTGGTAGTTAGCGGCATTGACTGCATCAAATGCATACAAGCAACAATAATCATAACAAGCCGTTAATATTGTCGATTGTTTTGGCTGATAGTTGTAGTCCTCCAAAATATCGTATACCCTATTGAAATAATCCGCTTGCTTCTCAGTCAGAGCGATTTCTGCAAAATATTTGTTTCCCCTTGTAAAATGGAACGAATCATCTCGGTTTTGATAATCTCTCACAACACTGGCTAACGGAATCAAATACAATATGGCAGCACCTATCATCACTCTACTCTTATCTTGCATAGAGTTTTCTTGTTCTATGTCAAACCAAATGAACAGCCATGATACAACAAAGCAAGAAATACGTACACCTATACTAGTATTCGTGCCAAAAGAAGCCAATAATGGAAATACCAGCAAGAACAAATAAACCCATGTTTTCGGTAGTAAAAGTGTTTTCCCTGAAAAAGATGCACTATCAGAACACAGCAAAGGAATGATAGCAACACTCGAAAGCAACATGGCATTTGTGACTACAGGTTCCTTTTGAAAGTGAGAATAAACAACAAGGATCAACACATAAGCAACCGTGCCAAAGTAATTGCTTTTAAATAGTTTTGACAAATAATATGACCCCACAAAAGCCAATAGGGCAAACAGGCAATCTTTGAAAAACAAACCATACTGCACGAAGAAACTCATCCCATCATAACCATATCCACTTTTAGTAATATAATTGGCAGCAAAACTCATAGCATTTATTATTTGTCCTAAATCACAAACACAAAAATGCATATAAGCCATGGTCAAAAACATGCCAACAATTCCCGAACCAAGAAACAAAAACATCTCTCGCTTTTGTTTCCAATATAAAACCATTATCAGAAAAGCAATGCTTGCGAGCACCAAAATTGCAGCGGGAATAATAATGAAACAAGACAACCCCAAACAAAATCCGCACAAACCAGCGAATAAGCATTTCTCCCATTTTTTCTGACAGTGTTGAAACAACATAAACGAACATAATGCCCAACATAACACTGCCATTTGCATTGAAATATAACTAAGACCATCTGTTTCAACTGCAAAATAAAAAAGGAAAATCAAAGCAAAATATCTCAGAGCTCGACCTTTATCGTAAATGGCACAACAGGTTATGGTCATTACCAGAATAGTGAACCAACTCAAAATGTTCGATGCTAAAAAAGAATTAACTTTGCTCGTCAAATCCAAATACGGGAACCAGTGTATTGCTATCAAATTCCATTGAGACTTGCCGGTAATGCAACTCATGTCATACGCTTCTTGCAGTTTTAAAAGGAAATACGCTTCATCATAAGCGGTGAAAAAGCCAAAGCGAAGTAAACCTACAGATAGTACACTTAATACAACCAATACAACAATAAGTATTGCATAAGGCCAATCCCTTTTCAAGATTTCTTTCATGTCATCTCAAATTTCTATTTATCCTCCTAAAATCCCCCAAAGCCTTCACTCCAATCTTGAAGATGCGTTTCATATTGATGCTGTTTACTCCACCTTGTCTCGGTCGAAAAGTGATGGGATACCAAGCAATCTTCTCGTTTTTCTTTACAGCAATTGCACTTACGGCAACATTGGCCAGGAAGAAATCATCCGGAATGTTCTTCATTATCTCCTGCAAACGCTTAGCATTCATCAGCCGGAAAGGTGTGTTAGCATCCTTCACCCAAACGTGGAACATCAGCCATACCACCAAACGGAGCGTCTTGGTGACAAACACACGGCTTGCTCCATCCTGTCGGCCCCCACGAGTGCCTATCTGGAAATCAAACTCGTGGCGGTGTTCCCACATTTGCCAAAACTCTTCGGGTAAGGTTTGACCATCGCTGTCTGTCTGGAAAACAAATGTAGCACTTTCGGCAATGGCATAGCGATACAGATAGAGCACCGTCGCTCCGTGTCCTGAATTGGGTTTGTCAATTGGCACAAAGAAAGGATACTTTCCTTGCAACTGCTGCATAATTTGGAAAGTGTCATCCTTGCTACCGTCGTTTGCAATGACCAATTTCGCCACGTTACCTTCTGCGTTGATTCTTTCACAGACAGGATGCCATTGGTTAATGACTTCTTCGATGTTCGCAGCCTCATTGTAGGCTGGCATAACAATGTAAAGACTATCTTTCATCTCTTTGTTTGAATGTGATATATTTGTTTAGAATGAATTGCATAAGTGACACAAACACTATGGTTATCAATTTGCAAACCAATTCGTTCCATTGCATCTTGTCAACCATCAGCCATAGCATAAGAGAACTCAAACCGAGCCCTGTCAAACCAACAGCGTAAAACGACAGAAACCTTTGTGGGGTCTTGTCTTTTACCTTAAAATTAAAGGAACGGTTCAGTAAAAAAGAAGTGAAAATACCAATATGCGTACTGATGACATTTGCCCAAAGATAAGGTAATACACCAAAGTGGCAGAGTAGTGTATAAATGCCAAAATCAAGGGCGGCACAAAAACCGCCTATAATACCATACAAAATCAGGTTTCGGAATCGATTGAATAAAGCTATCAGTTTGTTTCTCATGCAGATTTAGCTATTCTAATGCACTACAATCATTTAATATCGGGTTCTAATTGAAACTTCCTGCATTTCTAGCGAACGCGAATAACAATCAATGCTTTGGTTTATAATATGTTATATTAAAAAATTCTCTATTTATTTTCTATGACATTTCATACTTATTTCGACCACAAAGATATAAAAATATCAGGTACAGAAACAATCTTTCCTTTCTTTCATCAAGAAATGTATTTTCTCGCAATCGAATTCCAACTTGAAAACAATATGACCAAATATCCCATCGGCTTACAGAGATTCCAGAGTCTCCGCGAAGTCAGCTACATTTTCTAGTTCAAAATCGACAAGAACGCTAACGAGACATAAAAGCAAATCGAGGAGAAGCAACATGCCATGCTGTTTGAGAAAGAATGCTTCAGACTTTACAAAATAGGTGTGAACTTTGCATGCGCTACACGCCGTATCGAAAGTTGGAAAGTAATTCCTTTATTACAAGTATTACAAGGGGAGCCTTGAAACAAAAAAATCCCAACCATTAAATGGCGGGGATTTTCAATTTGTTATCGTAACAATAACGCGATTTACTTCACCTGGTCGACGATGGCCTTGAAAGCCTCGGGGTTGTTCAAAGCGAGGTCGGCAAGGACCTTGCGGTTGATTTCGATACCCGACTTGGTGAGCTTG
>JAEEGJ010011448.1_pt1 | contig 22508 bp, 8 predicted proteins | sample 8958761 | NCBI WGS metagenome assembly JAEEGJ01 (sample SAMN16246546, study PRJNA631951) | gut metagenome | biome: gut microbiome; feature: rumen; material: RS-attached | host: Bos | place: Iran: Karaj | collected 2018-10 | reverse complement strand
TTGATTCGTTGGAAATTGAAATCCGAGATGAAAGTGACTATGTTAAGAATAAATTTGATCTCTTACATATCCGTCTTAACGACAAGGCATATAAAATACCAACCTCTGATATCATGATAAAGAAACTGCTGACCTACTTTGAGAATAATGGTTCTGATGCCGACAAGCAGGAGGTTCACTATTATGCTGGCAGTGTGTATCGTGATTTGCAGGATACGCCTCGTGCATTGGAACACTTCTTTAAATCTTTGGATTATGCAAATGCTAATCCCACGAAATGTGATTCCGTGATGCTGTGCAATACCTATTCCAATATCAACTACTTGGAATACAAAGTTCAAAATTATGGTGAATCACTAAAAGCAGCTATCAAAGAGCTTGATATATGCAGAAAGATTAAATTGGATGCAACGATACCCTTTTCGCACGTTGGAATATCATACAAGGCCTTAAATAAGAAGGTTGAGGCTGAGGCGGCTTTTGACTCTGTATATTCGCATATTGTCCGGTCTAAAACTGAGGCGGAAAATCAGGATGTTGTGGTTGCCTTATTGCATCGCTATTCTGAATTGAAGGCAATGTCCAAAGCTAAAGATTGCATTAAGTTGATAAAGGGAAATCCATTGGAGGGGGAACCTACTTATGCTTGTGTGGCAATGGGCGAATATTACAGGACCTTGGGAATGACAGATTCTGCGGCCATTTATTTTACCAGGATTTTGGACAAGTCAACAGATATTTATGCAAAATATGACGTTACTAAGCTCATGTTTAACATGTATAATAATGCGGGTGATACGGAAAAAACCAGATCGTATGCGGCGGCTTACATGGTGTATAGCGACTCACTGGACTTTGGTAAGCGTCAGGAGCTGGCAGCAACGGTCAATAATGCCTATCAGTATCATCTGGATCAGAAAAGGGAACAGGATCTGAAAGAGGAGAAAGAACGCTACAAGAGTATTTCTGTCATTGTATTTCTGGCGGGTGCGTTGATTGCTTCTGTGACATATATCCTTAACTTCAAGAGAAAGCAGCGGCATCTGAGAGAGGTGGCAGCCCTGTCCTCTGAATTGCAGCGTGTGTCGGACGATGACAAGAAGTTACGCGAGGATATTAAGCGCAAGGAGAAGGACTTGGCAGAGTCGATGGCATCGTTGAAACGCTCCTCTTCCGAATTGGATGATGTAAAGAAAAAACTGCAACGTGTGAACCAAGAGCTTTTGGAGAATAATGATGTGCTGAAGAAGACTGAGGAGCAGTTGGAGGAGAAGAAGGAGCAGAACAAGACGTTCATAAAGCTTTTGCACCAGTCGGAATTCGAGGGTAAGGCAGAGGATGTCATCCGTGCCGTCCGTGCAGCCTCGAAGGGTAAGAAAGAGATGACGCTGGCCGAATGGAAACAACTTTACAAGGCTGTGGATGAGTTGTATCCTACCTTCCATGAGACGATTCTGAAACAACATAGACGTGTTAGCGACAAGGAAATGCAGGTGTTGTACCTGATACGTATAGGCTTGTCTAAGCAGCAGATTATTAACATGACGGACATTGCACGTGTTACCATTTGGCGATGGGAAAAGAAGTTTGAATGGGTGCTTACGTCAGAAGAATGACAGATAAGAAATAAAAAAGCATTTTTGTTTCGTAATTTCCTCTAATTTCACTATCTTTTTTCTTTTTTTCATAATTTTGAGTCTGCTACGCAGTCTCGAAGTTACTCTCGTTCGGTAATAAAAATAAAAAAGTGGTTTTTATTTTGTATTCCGCTCACTTAATCGTATCTTTGTGCCCCGAAATTTATATATATAAGGTAGAATATGGAAATTGCAGACAAAATAATGAAGGTCGTGCAGGCCGTAATCGAGGAGTTGTACGGGCAGCAGGTACCTGAGAAAATGGTACAGTTGCAGGAGACTCGTGCCGAGTTTGAGGGCCAGCTGACACTGGTGGTATTCCCCTTCCTGAAGATGAGCAAGAAAGCTCCTGAGGCTACAGCACAGGAGATTGGCGAGAAGTTGGTGGAGAAAGTGCCCGAGGTAATCAGTAAGTTTAACGTCATCAAGGGTTTCTTGAACCTGACCATCAACCCCGCTCAGTGGATTGAATTGTTGGAGAGCATTCAGCAGAATCCCACCTTCGGTTTCACTCCTGTTACGGAGCAGAGCCCCTTGGTGATGATTGAGTATTCAAGTCCGAATACCAATAAGCCCCTTCACTTGGGTCATGTACGTAACAACTTGTTGGGTTGGGCGCTTGCCAACGTAATGCAGGCCAATGGTAACAAGGTAGTGAAGACCAATATCGTTAACGACCGTGGTATTCATATCTGCAAGAGCATGCTGGCATGGCTTAAGTATGGTAACGGTGAGACTCCTGAGACAAGTGGCAAGAAGGGTGACCACCTGATTGGTGATTACTATGTGGCCTTTGACAAGCACTATCGCGAGGAGGTGAAGGAACTCGTGGCTAAGGGCATGGACGAGGAGCAGGCCAAGCAGGAAGCACCCCTTATTAAGGAAGCACATGAGATGCTGGTGAAGTGGGAGCAGAACGACCCTGAGGTTCGTGGCTTGTGGAAGAAGATGAACGAATGGGTATATGCCGGTTTTGATGAGACTTACAAGGCATTGGGCGTAAGCTTCGACAAGATATATTACGAAAGCAAAACCTATCTGGAAGGTAAGGAGAAGGTGGAAGAAGGTCTGGAGAAGGGTTTCTTCTATCGCAGAGAAGACGGTTCTGTATGGGCCGACCTGACCAAGGAGGGCTTGGATGAGAAGCTATTGCTCCGTTCCGATGGTACCAGCGTATATATGACGCAGGACATCGGTACCGCCAAGCTGCGCTTCCAGGATTTCCCCATCGACAAGATGATTTACGTGGTGGGCAACGAACAGAACTACCACTTCCAGGTGCTTTCTATCCTGTTGGACAAGCTGGGCTTCAAGTGGGGTAAGGACCTGGTACACTTCTCTTACGGAATGGTAGAGTTGCCTAACGGTAAGATGAAGAGTCGTGAGGGTACTGTTGTAGATGCCGATGACCTGATAGCTACCATGATTCAGGATGCCCGTCAGATGAGCGCCGACAAGGTGAATAAGCTGGAAGGTATTACTGAAGAGGAGGCTCGGGAGATTGCCCGCATCGTTGGTATGGGTGCCCTGAAGTACTTCATCCTGAAGGTGGATGCCCGTAAGAATATGCTCTTCAATCCTGAAGAAAGCATCGATTTCAACGGAAATACCGGTCCTTTCATTCAGTACACCTATGCCCGCATTCGCAGTATCCTGCGTAAGGCTGGCGAGGTAAACCTTGCCGACTTGGCTAAGGATACTGAGCTGAGCGATAAGGAGATCAGTCTGATTCAACATCTGCAGGGATTCCAGACGGCCGTCAAGCAGGCTGGTACCGACTACAACCCCAGTTGCATTGCCAACTACTGCTACGAGTTGGTGAAAGAGTACAACCAATTCTATCACGACTTCAGCGTGCTGCGTGAGGAGGATGAGAAGAAGCGCCTCTTCCGTATCGCCCTCTCTGCTGCTGTCAGTCAGGTGATCAAGAACGGTATGGGCCTCTTAGGTATCGAAGTGCCTGAAAGGATGTAAAGCCTATTTACTATTTGACGATTTACTGTTTACGATTTAATGGTCATTTAACTATTTGATCATTTGGATAAGCAAGGGCAACAATAGAAATAATACAATAACAAAATCGTAAATCAATAGCAAATCGTAAATTAAAAGAAAAAGTTGTATTTTGAAATTTGATTTTTGAATTAACATAGCTGTGGATTACGAGAAGCTAAAGGGAATTGTTGATTTCAACGCTATTGCGGTAGATGCCGGCTGTAGCGGTAACCCGGGCCCTATGGAATACCAAGGGGTTTACCTGGGTAATGAACAGCGATTGTTCCACTACGGTCCTGTACATGGCACCAACAACATAGGCGAATTTCTGGCCATTGTCCATGCCTTGGCGCTGATCAAGCAGAAGGGCTGGGATATGAAGGTGTATAGCGACTCGTACAACGCCATTCTCTGGGTCAAGAATCGCAGGTGCAAGACCAAGTTAGAGCACACTCCTGAGACGGAGGGACTATTCCAGTTGATAGCCCGTGCCGAGGATTGGCTTTGGAAGAATCCACAGCATGCACAAGTGTTGAAATGGGAAACCCAGCAATGGGGTGAGATCCCGGCGGATTTTGGGAGAAAATAAAAAGCCTCTCCCCAGACCCCTCCCCGAGAGGAAGGAAACCGATTAGCGGTTAAAGGTTAGCGGTTAGCGAAAATGTTTCAATGAAGAGAGTACTTTATATATTTCGGTTTGTAATGTTCCTCACCGTCATTTCGCTGGTGGGGAAAATTGCGTTTATGCTTTACAATGCTGGAGACCAATGCGCAGTGCAGAATATCTTCAGCGTTTTGTGGGCAGGTCTGCCATATGACTTGAGCGTAGCGGCATTGCTGACATTGCCTGTGTGGGTGGTAACAGCCTTTAGCCTGCGTTATCCCCAGATGCACCTCAGAGCCATCTTGTCGCCTTATCTGGTGCTGTCCCTCTTGTTTGTGGTCGTGGTTACGGTGGGCGATATCGTGATGTATCACCACTGGAAATTCAAACTGGATGCTTGCATCTTCAACTATATGTCATCACCTGGGTCAGCTGGAGCTAGTGCCCCCATGTGGTACATTGTGACGTGTCTCTCTTCTGCTGCCATCCTGATTGTAGGGGCTATTGTAGCCGCTATTCTGATGACTCCCAAGCGCGTGATGGAGGAGGGGAGGGGCATCAACAGAACCAACTTCCTGGCAACAGGAGCACTGCTGCTATTCACCGTTTGGGGCATAACAGGCCAAAGAAGTACAGAGGCCAGTGTGTATGAGTTCCAGCCTATTGTGCTGAATCATGCAGCCGTGAACACCACGGGGCATATGCTGCATTCATTGTGGATGTACCAGCAGGCACCCCAGAAACAGGTCAGAAGTATGAAGGATGAGGAGTGTGATGCTCTGATGCAGGACCTCTACCCTGAGCAGATGGATGATATTACAGATACCTTGTTGACAACTAACCGTCCCAATGTGCTGACCATTCAGTTGGAAAGCTTCGGCGCTTCTTTTGTGGAGGCACTGGGTGGAGCAGAGGGTGTTACCCCCGAGCTGTGCCGATGGATGAAGAAAGGCGTGAACTTCACTAATGCGTGGGCTAGCAGTTTCCGTACGGACAGGGGAACGGTAAGTGCCCTTTCAGGTTGCTTGTCTTATCCTACCTATAGTCTGATGATGGAGGATGACTGTCTGGGTCATTTTCCCAGCATAGCTAGCACCTTGGCTGCCTATGGCTATAAGACCGATTATCTGTATGGCGGTCATTCCGAGAATATGAACAAGCGGAATTATCTGCTTGCATCCGGCTTCCAGACAATTTGGGATATCAGCAATCTGGATGTTCCTGAAGAAGAGCGTGATGCGTGGGGAGCCAATGACAGTATCTCCTTCCAGCGTCTGTACAACATATTGACTACACGTAAGGATTCTGCATGGTACTTCGGTTACCAGTCTATATCCAGCCACGAACCTTGGACGGTTCCTTACCATAAGTTGGAGAATGAGGTGTACAATGCCTTTGCCTATACTGACCATTGTCTGGGCGCCTTCCTGGATAGTCTGAGCCATACGCCTGTGTGGGATAATCTGGTTGTTATTATCTTTGCCGATCACGGAAGTATGTATCAGTTGGATTACCAGCATCCTATGTTCTTCAGGATGCCTCTGCTGATGGTAGGCGGTGCTGTAAAGGAGCCTAAGACATACGATATGTTTGTCAGCCAGAGTGATATGGTGGGCACACTGCTTGCGCAGATGCAGATAAGCCGTAGGGATTATCCCTGGAGTAGAAATGTGCTGAGTAAGAATTATAAATATCCCTTTGCCTATGCTACCTATCCTTCCGGAATGCTTTATGCCGACAAGACGGGTGTGACCATGATGGACTTGCAGTCGGGCTGTGTGGTATATTCAGATGGTGATGATGCCGAGAACAGAGTGCTCCGTACAAAGGCCATCCTGCAGCGCAGTTATGATAAACTGAGGGAGATAAATATTGGGAATTGAGAATTCAAAATTCAAAATTCAAAATTCAAAATTTTCGCTAACCCCTAACCACTAACCGAAAAGATGAGAAGGTTGTTTCCAATATTGTTAAGTCTGCTTTACTCTGTAAGCATGATGGCTCAGGATGTTGTCTTGCAAGACAGCATTACTGACGTGTGTGGCACAGAACATAAGTTCAAGGCTAAGCAGCTGATAGTACCCGGCTCGCTGATAACCGTAGGTGCTGTGGGACTTGCCTTTAATGATAAGTTGGGAGGCTGGGGTGAAGATACTCATCATAAGGTGGATAACTATATTCAGTATGCACCTGTTGCGGGTAATCTCTTTTTGGGTTGCCTGGGAGTAAAGCATAAGCATAATTTTGCCGACAGGGTGCTGATTTCTGCTACTGCCTATGCTGTAGAGGTGGCTTTGGTAAACGGTCTTAAATATACTGTCAGGGAAACAAGACCAAATTGTGCTGATAGAAAATCTTTTCCTTCGGGACATACTGCCACGGCATTTACGGGTGCAGAATTGGTGCGTAAGGAATATGGTTGGGGCATAGGATCGGCTGCCTATGCGATTGCCGTTGCAACAGGTGCTTTTCGTGTATACAACAACAAGCATTGGTGTAATGATGTGCTGGCCGGTGCCGGTATAGGTATCCTCTCGGCCAACGTAGCCTACTGGCTTTATCCCTTAGAGAAGAAACTATTTTCGTCCAAGAAGAATAAGCAGGATGCCGTCAGTAAGATGGTGGTGCCAACCTACGAGACGGAACATAATACCATTGGATTTGCCTTTACGGCGGTTTTATAGCAGATGAAGAGTAAGATAGTGTTTATATTGCTTATGGTTGTAGCGGGACTTCCCGTTCCGGCACAGACAAGCGGACCTGAAACCTCTATGGTTTCACCTTACTATTTTGGCCCCAATGCTTTCCCTGTGCCTGACATGCTGGATGGTACTGTACAGCCCGATTTGCGTATAGAACTGGACGGTAATCACTACTTTGGAACTAGGGGCGATCATACAACAGATCTTACCTTGAAAGTTAATATTCCTCTGTTCACGGACAGGGTAAACCTTTCTGCTTGGATGCCTTTGGTGGAATGGTACAGAAATTCTGACGAGAGTTTGGAGGCCTGTCATATTGCGGAGAGAGCCCTTACAGATCCCAAGGCGCGAAAGGGATGTGTGAGTGGTGACGTCTATGTGTCAGCTGATGTCCAGCTCTTCCGCCAAAAGCGCTATCTGCCGGACGTGGCGTTGCGTGCAGCGTTGAGAACGGCTTCTGGAAACGACTTTCAGTATGCCCGTAACTATGATAGCCCAGGCTATTTCTTTGATGCCACGGTAGCAAAATCCTTTGCCTTGGGTGTAAGGAAGGAACATGACTTGCGTGTTGCCGCAAGTTTCGGCTTTCTTTGTTGGCAGACGGGCAAATCGCGCCAGAATGATGCATGGATGTATGGTCTGATGCTGAAGTGGACCTATAAGCGTTTCATGTTGGAGGAGACACTGCGTGGCTATAAGGGCTGGGAGCATTCCAGTACGAGGGACAAGGAACTGGCGCACGACCGTCCCTTTGTCTTGAAGACACGTGCCGCATATCGGATTGGGAAATGGGAGGCGCTGGCATCCTATCAGTTCGGAATACGTGACTATCCTTTCCATCAGCTACAGTTAGGAGCGGCTTATCACATCAATGTGTTGGGAAAGATAACTGCATGGGAAATAAAGAGAAAATAGATAAAATATATAATATTATGGAAAAGAAATTCAAGAGAACCCTTGTAACGTCCGCTTTGCCTTACGCAAACGGTCCTGTTCATATAGGTCACTTGGCAGGTGTGTATGTTCCTGCCGATATCTATGTCCGTTACCTGCGTCTGAAAGGTCGTGACGTGTTGTTCATCGGTGGCTCAGACGAGCATGGCGTGCCTGTAACCATTCGTGCCCGTAAGGAGGGAATCACTGTTCAGGAGGTTGTTGACCGCTATCATTATCTGATTAAGGACAGCTTCGAGAAGTTCGGCATTTCGTTCGATGTGTACAGCCGTACTACCAGTAAGACACACCATAAGTTGGCCAGCGATTTCTTCCGCAAGCTTTACGATGACGGCAAGTTCGTTGAGCAGGTTAGCGAGCAGTTCTATGATGAGCAGACAGGTCACTTCCTGACCGACCGTAACATAAAGGGCGAATGTCCCCGTTGTCATGCTCCTGAGGCTTATGGCGACCAGTGTGAGAAGTGCGGTGCCACCCTTTCGCCTGAGGAGCTGATTAATCCCTATAATGCAGAAACCGGAAATCCTTTGGTTAAGAAGGCTACCAAGCACTGGTACCTGCCCTTGGATAAGGATCAGACCTGGTTGGAGAAATGGATTTTGGAAGATCACAAGGAGTGGCGCTCTAATGTTTATGGTCAGTGTAAGAGCTGGTTGGATGGCGGTCTGCGTCCCCGTGCTGTGACCCGTGACCTTGTTTGGGGAATCCCTGTTCCTGTAGAAGGTGCTGAAGGTAAGGTGCTGTACGTGTGGTTTGATGCTCCCATCGGCTATATCAGCAACACCAAGGAGTTGTGCGATGCACATCCCGAGCTGGGTTCTTGGGAGACATGGTGGAAAGACCCCGAGACTCGTTTGGTACACTTCATCGGTAAGGACAATATTGTGTTCCACTGTATTGTGTTCCCTGCTATGCTGAAGGCTCACGGTGATTATATCCTGCCTGATAATGTGCCCAGCAATGAGTTCCTGAACTTGGAAGGTAACAAGATTTCTACCTCTAAGAACTATGCCGTTTGGCTGAATGAGTATCTGGAAGACCTGCCTAACCGTCAGGATGAACTCCGTTATGTGCTGACAGCCAATGCACCTGAAACAAAGGATAACGACTTTACCTGGTCTGATTTCCAGGCTCGTTGCAACAACGAGTTGGTTGCTGTGTATGGTAACTTTGTGAACCGTGCCCTGCAGCTCACCCAGAAATACTATGAGGGCGTGGTACCTGCCTGTGGCGAGTTGAATGATTACGACCGTGAGACACTGGCTGAGTTCCAGGGCGTGAAAGAGCGCCTGGAGGCTTTGTTGGAAGGCTTCAAGTTCCGTGAGGCGCAGAAGGAGGCAATGAATCTGGCCCGTATCGGTAATAAGTATATTGCCGACTGCGAACCTTGGAAGGTTGTTAAGACCGATCCTGAGCGCGTAAAGACCATTATCAATATATCTTTGCAGTTGACAGCCAACCTGGCTATCGCCTTCGAGCCCTTCCTGCCCTTCAGCAGCGATCGTCTGCGTAAGATGATTGCTATGGAAAGCTTCTCTTGGGAACAGCTGGGTAGCTTGGATCTGCTGCCTGCCGGCAAGCAATTGCCAAAGCCTGAGTTGCTCTTCACCAAGATAGAGGATGATGTGGTGGCTGCTCAGATCAAGAAGCTGGAAGATACCATCAAGGCTAACGAGGCTGCTAACTATAAGGCTGCACCCGTTAAGGACATCATTCCTTTCGAGGACTTCGAGAAGTTGGATATCCGCGTGGGTTTGGTAAAGGCTTGCGAGAAGATAAAGAAGAGCAAGAAGTTGCTGAAGTTTACCCTGGATGACGGCAGTGGCAAGGACCGTACCATCCTGAGTGGTATTGCCCAGTGGTACGAGCCTGAGCAGCTGGTAGGTAAGCGCGTCTTGTTCATTGCCAACCTGGCTCCCCGTCAGATGATGGGCGAGGAAAGTTGCGGTATGATTCTCAGTGCTGTTAACTATAATGGTGACCTCAGTGTGACCACAACACTGGACGAAGTGAAGGGTGGAAGCCAAGTTGGATAAGTTTTTTGTACAAACTGTTGGCTGTTTCGTGAAAAAGATGTAATTTTGTCACGCAAATTAACAACGAAGGTAACAAAAAGCATTATAATTATGGAAAAGATCCGCGTAGCAGTAATAGGTTACGGAAATATTGGTCGCTATACCATTCAGGCTTTACAGGCCGCTCCTGATATGGAGATTGCTGGTGTAGTTCGTCGTGCTGGTGCTGAGAATAAACCCGTAGAACTGGCTGACTATAAAGTGGTAAAGGATGTAGAAGAGTTGGGTAAGGTTGATGTAGCTATCTTGGCAACTCCTACAAGAAGCGTTGAAGAATACGCTTTGAAGTGTCTGGCTAAGGGTATCAATACTGTTGACAGCTTTGATATTCACGGACTAATCTGCGACTTGCGTCGTAGCCTTGACGCTGCTGCTAAGAAGACAGGTGCTGTAAGCATCATCAGTGCCGGCTGGGATCCAGGATCAGATAGTATTGTCCGCACTCTTATGCAGAGTTTGGCTCCCAAGGGTATTACCTACACCAACTTTGGTCCTGGCCGTAGCATGGGTCACAGCGTATGTGTTCGCAGCAAAGAAGGTGTTAAGGATGCCCTGAGTATGACTATTCCTGTGGGTGAGGGTATTCACCGTCGTATGGTATATGTTGAGTTGGAGGAAGGTGCCAGCTTGGAGGCTGTTACAGCTGCCGTTAAGGCTGATCCCTACTTTGCTAGCGATGAGACACATGTCTTCCAGGTGGATAGCGTAGATGAGTTGAACGATGTGGGTCATGGTGTGAACTTGGTTCGCAAGGGTGTGAGTGGTCAGACACACAATCAGCTCTTCGAGTTCAATATGAAAATCAATAACCCTGCTCTGACAGCTCAGGTATTGGTAAATGCTGCCCGTGCAACACTCAAGCAGCAGCCTGGAGCATATACTATGATAGAAATTCCCGTTATTGATTATCTGCCCGGCGACCGCGAAGATATCATCCGTCACCTGGTATAATCTGTAATGCATTAATAGAATTTCATAAATTCTTGAAATATGATTACTGCGTGAGGCTTTTATAGACCTCACGCAGTATTTTTTTACCCTTTGTTAAGTCCTTTTTTGCTTCAAATGCATTCTATTTGAAATTTATCCTTAAAATAATTTGAAGCAATGTGTTTTATCGCTATTTTTGCATGCTTTTTTTGCGAAAAATACACAATAATATATACATATTTTATTTTAAACTTTAATTCTACAATTCTATGAGTAAAAGATTACTTGGCGTGTTCTTTGCAGCCATATTGATGGCTATGGGCATGTCTGCGTATGCGCTGGAGAAAGTAAACGGCGCGTACCAGATCGGCACAGCGGAGGATTTTTCTGCTTTTGCTGAACTTGTGAATGGTGGTCAAAGAAATGTCAATGCCGTGCTGACGGCTGACATTGATTTGGGCGCCACTACTGTTCAAATCGGTATTGGAGGAGACTACAATGGAGTCTTCAACGGTGCGGGTCATACCATCACCGTCAATCTTCCAGACCGTACAGATGGTGAAGGTCCTGCGCTTTTCCGCGGTGTTGGTACCAGTGGTATAGTCCAGAACCTGAAGGTACAGGGTACCATTACTACAGGAACGTATAAGCACACAGCTGCTATTGCCAACTTCAGTGGCGGTATCATCCGTAACTGCTTTGCTGACGTGGTTATCACATCTTCATTTGCTGATGACAAGGATGCCAGCATTGGTGGTCTGGTAGGTCAGTTGAACAGACCTGCTATCATTGACAACTGTCTTTCAAAAATCAAGATTATAGGTTCAACCACACATAGATGCGGTGGTCTTGCTGCATGGGTTGACGCACACCACGTTAGTTTAACAAACAATCTGGTTTTAAACGATCCAGAAACCAACATCAACTATTCTGATGGCAAGAGTGCTGGTCTTGCACGTGTAGGCGATAACCCTCTGAAGGTTGTTGAGCTTGACACTTACAATGCAGATAGTTATAACAATCGTCCTTGGGCTGCTAATGGAAACAACTATGTAACCAATAACTGGGGCGTTGACAACCCCGTAGCAACTGTTGTTACTACAGAAGATCTGACAAGCGGTAAGATTTGCTTCCAGTTGAATAGCGACCAGAGTCAGATCCGTTGGGTCCAGAACATTGGAGATGCTTACCCTGTTCCAACTATATTCGGCAAAGGTAAGGGCCAGGTATATGCATCCGTTGCAACCAATTGCCAAGGTGTGGCAGAAGGCGATGTTACTTTCAGTAACACTCCCAGCAATGCTACAGTTACCAAGCATACCTATGACAAGTATGGTGTCTGCACCACCTGTGGTAAGTTCAACTTCAACGGCTTCGACTTCGATGATCCTAATAGATTTGACCCTGAAACCAAGTCATTACTTCTGGCTAGTACAGAAGACCTCTACATGGCAGAGAGCTGGAACCGTTTCCAGAATGGTTTCAGACTGAATCTGAAGATGGTTAACGATATTACTTGTTCTACTCCTGCCGGCCAGTTTATTTTCAACACCAACGACTGGTCAGAGGGTAACTTCGATGGTGGCGGCCACGCTCTGACCATCGAGATGACAGAGATGGGTGACTATGCATCTCTCTTCCCACAGCGCCACTATGGTACTGTTGAGAACCTTATCATGCACGGTAAGATCGAAACAAGTGGTAAGAACTGGGGTTCTATCTCTGCCAGTGGTTATGAGTCTGCCGTACGCAATGTTTTTTCTGACATCGATTTCGTATCTAGCAGAGCTGATGATAACAGCGGCGGTGGTTTCATTGGCGTAATTAACGTAGGAAAGAATATTGAAAACTGTATCTATGCCGGTACTATTACTCTACCAGGTATAGACGGCGGTGCAAGATGTGCACGCGTCGGTGGTTTTGCAGGTTGGGCTAGCAACAAGACCACTTTCAGGAACTGTGCTGTTCTTGGCACTTTCATCGGTGCCGGCGACCAGACTTTGGATGACAATAATGAGAACTCTGGCAATATCGCCCGTAACTATGGCAATGTGGTTACAGAGAATGTATATGTTTTGAATCCCATCACGGGTAAGGCTATTACAGACCAAGACAAGTACACCAAGATTGAGGATCCTGAAGGCGTTGCAAGTGGAGAGCTCGCTTACTTGCTGAATGGAAAAGAAAATGGAGTAGAACGTTTCTTCCAGAAGATTGGTGAGGATCCCAAGCCACTGCCTATCAAGAAGGAAGGTGCACTTGTTTATTGTGATGCCTCACAATTCCGTTGCGATGGTCTGCCTTTGGGTGCTGTTTATCAGAATACGCCTACGTCTGCTGGCGAGCCGGTCATCCCTCCCCACAACTATGTAGATGGCTTCTGCTCTGTCTGCGGAAAGATGCAGGAAGACTTTGTCCCTGTAGTTGATGGCTGGTGCGAAGCTAGTACTCCCGGACAACTCAAGTGGTTGAGTGTTTATGCTCTTGAGCATACTGATGTTTGTATTCGTCTGACAGATGACATTGACTATACTGAATATCCTGACGGCATAATCGGAACCGATAGCAAGAGATACTCAGGTACCTTTGATGGTCAGGGTCACACCGTTATTACCAATATTAAGACCGATGTAGCGGGAGGAACAGGACTTTTCGGATCTGTAGTTGATGCAACTATCAAGAATCTTGTGCTTGAGGGTGCCATTGAATCTTCTCAGAAATGGATTGGTGGTATTGCCGGTATTACACGTGGCGACAAGACCCTTATTGAGAATGTTCTTGTAAAATCTACTGTTAGGTTCACCGGTTCTGGTGACTCTACTGCTGGTGGTCTCTGTGGTGACATGGAAGGTGCATTCACCGTTAATAATTGTGCATTTGTCGGCTCATTCGATATACCCAATGGTACAAATGTGGGCGGTTTTGTAAGCTGGACAGGTAGCGGTAAGTTCAATAACTGTTATGTTGCTCCAGTAGAGGTTTCAGGTGAGTCTTACAAGGACTTTATCCATGGCGGTGCTGGTAGCTGTAACAATTGTTATGCTGCGAACAATGCTGAAGTAAAGGAACAACTTACCAACGGAGAACTCTGCTACCTGCTGAACGGTAAGCAGTTCCGTAATACTGCATGGTATCAGCTTATTGGTGAGGATGAATATCCTAATTTTGATTCTTCACATGGTGCAGTTCTTAAGATTGATGAGGAGTATTATTCATTAGCAGAACAAAATGTTTCCGACGTAGTTGAAGCCCTTCAGTCTTACTATACAGATTTGTATGAAGAATCAATAGCTTATACAGGCGTAATAGAGAATTTTGACGGAAAGATAGAGGATCTGGAAAAGGTGACTACTGTTCCCCAACTTGAAGATGCGTTGGATTCTATTTTAGCGGCAGAGGCTCTGATTGAGGCAAGTACTCAGGTATACATCCAGTACCAGACTAAGTGTGAGGAGGTGATTTCTTACCTGAAGGAGCATAAAGACCTTTCTGGTCCTGACCGTGTTGAACTCGAGGCATATCTTGATGATAGATATCCTGAGATTATGGAAGAACATAACCTTCCCGATTCTTTAGTTCAGAAGGAAACTGTCCGTGTAGAGGAATGGTTGACTCTTGTTGTCAAGAACGGAGTAACAGAGCCTGGCAAGGATATGACTCCTTACTTTGTAAATGCTGACTTCCATGATGGCGTTAAGAATGGCTGGGCATCAAGCATGAACAAGTATCCTAATGATCATAGAACTGTAACTATAAACGAGAAACCTTATTATGGTTGTGAGGCATGGAATACCAAGTTTGACATTCACCAGACCGTTAAGGGCCTGAAGCCCGGTTATTATTTGGTTGGAATTCAGGGCGCTTTCCGTCCCGGTAACGACCGTTATAGTTACAATTATGCTGCTCAGGTTTATGCCAATAACAATACCAACTACTTGCAGTCTGTAATAGAGGATTATGTAAGTGTTGGTAATGTTAATGACGGCGAGAATGTTTACCTCACTCAGTTTGGCGGTGGTGATACTACATTTGACTGGCCTATCTACGAAGATGGTTTCTCTACAAGTGGAGAAGAAGGACTTAAGGGATATGTATTACATGGTCCTTCTGGTGTGGCAGTTGCAGGATATGCTGGTCGTTGTCAGAACTATGTCATTGCTAAGACTGTAGGTGATAGCCTGACCATTGGTCTTTGTAACCCTGGCACTAACTATGGTCAGGACTGGACAGGCTTCACTTCCTTCAGCGTTGTATATGCCGGTGAGGGTGATGAGGCAGAGACGTATGTTGATAAGGCTCTGGAGAGTATGGTAGCCCGTGCTAATACCATCCTTGAGAATTACAGAAGCAAAAATGTACTTGATGTAATGAAGGAAGAGGGACAGTATCCCAATTATCCTGTTGCTATCAAGGATGCTTTGCAGGCTGCTGTTGCTGCTGCTGATGCAGCCCAGGGTACAGAGGCCAAGATGAAGGTTGTAGAGACTTTGAGCCAGTTGTTCAAGGATTTCTATGAGGGTCGTCAGGTTTATTTGGCATTGCTTAAATCTGTTTCTACAATTGAGGCAATAGAGGATTGTAATCTTCCTTTAGTAGAAAAGGACCAGAATGGCGAATGGGTAGAAAAGGACGAATATGTATTTGACGATAATCTCTATGATGTTGTAGAGATGTTGGCCGATGCATATGCAAGGGGTTCTTACTCTATTGAAGAGGCTAAGAATGCTGCTGCTGCGAATATTCCTGAGCTTTCAGATATCGTTCCTCTTCAGGACGAGGATGGCTATTACCTCATCAGCAATCCTAAGCAGTTTGTTGCTTATCGTGCTATTTTCCTTGAAGTAGACCAGTCTGTCAAGGCTAAGCTTGTGAATGATATCGATATGACAGGTATTGGTATGCAGCCCTTCGGTAACAATACCGTTGACGATGAAGACGATGGTATCAACTTTAGCGGTGTACTTGATGGTCAGGGTCATGCTCTGGAGAATGTTTACATCAAGTTCCTGGGTGGACGCGGTTGCGCTCTGTTCTTTGAGATGGCAAATGCTACTGTCAAGAACTTGAAGCTGACAGGTGAATACTATGGTGCCCACCAGCGTATGGGTGGTCTTACACGTTATACTTCTGGTGCAACAACAATTGAGAACTGTGAATTTGCCGTTGAACTCCACAACTCTATTTCAGGTGATGCTACTTCTGGTGGTATCATGGGTTGTAGCCGTGGTGGTGGTAATGTTGTTGTAAACAACTGTATTGTTAACTGTACATTCATTGGCGAGAATGCCCATTCATTTGGTGGTGTTTGTGGTTGGCGCGATGGTGGCCTTACACTTAACAATGTCTTGATTCTCAACCAGTACAAGACTGCAGAAGAACCAACATCTTATCCTTCTGACATCCTTGCTCGTAATGGATGCACCGCAAACAATGTATACTATGCAGAGAGTACTCTGGCTCCTGGTGTTAATGCTCGTGGAAACAAGGCTACCGATGCTCAGTTGGCAAGTGGTGAGATCTGCTATAAGTTGAATGGCGAGAACCAGGGCGAGAATGCTGTCTGGTTCCAGACACTGGGCGAGGATGCTACTCCTGTTCTGGACAAGACACATCAGTTAGTTGTGTATAATGAAGAACTTGGCTATCACAACGAGATTCTGGATCCTGATTTCATTGAAGACATCACTCCATCCCTCCCTGATACCAAGGGCGCTATCTACAACCTGGCTGGCCAGCGTGTAAATAAGGTTCAGAAGGGTATATACATTATGAACGGGAAAAAGGTATTGTTTAGGTAATTTTCATTCATTCTATATGTAAGAAGAGAGGGGAGTTCAGGCTTCCCTCTTTTTCTTTGTATAAGCTCCCAAACAATGTGTTCGTTACCCAGTTGTTACTGCCCAGTTAGAGAAAAATTATTCCCAGGTTGGGAAAATATCTTTTCGTGGTTAGAGAAAATAGGGCACATTTCCACTTTTCTTCATCTTTCTTTATCCTTTCTTTGCATAATATGCTTATTCCTCCAAAATTCTTCCGTAAAAGTTTGCGGCAATACCAATATTCCTTATCTTTGTGAACCACAAACTGGAAACTGACAGTTTATTAACCATTTTTTTTGACTGTATTTTAACTTAATTTATTAACTATTTTTATTAACTAATTAACATTTTCATTCAATGAGTAAGAAGCTACTTCACATGTGTATGATGGCCATAATGATGGTCTTCAGCATGTCTGCGTATGCGCTCGAGAAAGTCGGGAATGTGTACCAGATTGGAACGGCAGATGACTTTAAGGCATTTGCCGAGCTCGTGAATGGTGGTGAGACCTATGCGTGTGCTGAACTAACAGCCAACATCGACTTAGGTACTGATGGAACGATGATTGGATCTGATTCCAATCGCTTCCGTGGTATCTTCGATGGTAAGGGACACTCCATTACAGTAAACTTTTTCCCCAAAAAGGACGGACAGGCCTTGTTCCGTAACATCGAGGGAAATGCCCTGATTCAGAACCTAAAGGTTCAGGGTACCATTACCACTTCCAATAAGCAGGCCTCCGGTATTGCAGCTTGGGGTCGTGGTACCATCCGTAATTGTTGGGTGGAGCTTACTGTTGTAAGTAGTGTGGCCGGTGACGGTACACACTCAGGTATCGTTGCTGTAGCCAGCGAGGGTCTCGTTATTGAGAACAGTCTTTCGCAGATTACCATTAACGGTAAGACCACAGAGAACTGTGGTGGTATTGTAGGTTGGGCTGATGGTAACATCACTGTCTCCAACTGTTTGGTTATCAACGATGGTGATATCAAATTACCATCAGATTGCGGTACTATCAGCCGTAATCCCGGTAAGCTAACCAATGTTGACCTAACTCAGTACAATGGTGGCGATGGTGACGGTTATAACTGGCGTCCCCGTGGTGCCAACTATAACAACTATGCTACCAAGGCATGGAATAACACATCCATGGTTACCATCATTTCCCAGAGTGATCTGGAAAGTGGTAAGGTTTGCTATCAGTTGAACAACGACCAGAGCACTATCGCATGGGTTCAGGACCTGGCTGTTGATAAGTATCCTGTGCCTGCTGTATTCAGTTCAAGCAAGAAGCAAGTTTATGCCTCTGGCGCTACTGGATGTAATGGTCAGGCTGAGGGTGCACTTACCTACAGCAACTCCGGTACGGTACAGGCATCAGCCCATACAACTGATAAGTTTGGTATATGTACCACTTGTGGTCATATGGAATTTGAGAAGTTGCCTCGTGATATGGCTGATAACAGCTATATCGCCAAGTCTGTCGAAGACCTTGACTGGTTGGAAGGTCGTAACCGTGTTAATAACGGTGGATGGTTTAACATCAGTCTGGCTAATGATATTGAATATACTGCTGTTCCCGGTCAGTTGATTTTTAACAATGATAACTGGTTTGGTGGAAACTTCGACGGTCACGGCCATGCCATGACTATTGAGTTTACAGAGGCTCCCACAAATGCAGCCATGTTCCCTCACTTCCGTGGCAGTATCAAGAATACTATTTTCCATGGTAGTATTTCTACATCAAATCAGTATGCTGGTACTATAGTAGGTCATACACATAGTGATAACACGTCAATAAAAAATGTTTTCTCTGACGTTGATATCTATGCTTCTGCTGTTGGTGATAATACTACAGGTGGATTGATTGGTGTTGCAGATTCAAAGGTTTCTGTTGAAAACGTTATCTATGCCGGTAATGTTATTGGTGTTGATGGTGGAAATACAGAATGTATTGCCGGTTTTTGTGGATGGGCTGCTGGTCAGGTTTACCTTACCAATTGCGCCTTCCTCGGCACAATCCAGAATGCACAGGGTGACTCTAAGACCCTTTCTCGTAATTTCAGCAACATTACTTGCAATAATGTTTACTATGCTAATACTTATGGTTATGATGATGAGGCAAAGGCAACTCTTATTGAGGATGACGATGCTATTGCGAACGGTGCTCTTGCATATGCGCTGAACGGCAATCAGGGTGGCGTAGACCGTTTCTATCAGAAGATAGGTGAGGATCTTATACCTATGCCTTTCAAGAAGGATGGTGCACTTGTCTATGCCGTTGCATCTGAATACCGTTGTGACGGTCAGCCTATGGGCGAGACGGTATATGGCAATACGGTTTCTTCCGAAGTTGTTCTTCCTCCTCACCAATATGAGGAAGGATTCTGTACTATTTGTGGTGCATTGCAGGAAGACTATATGAAGGCCGTTGACGGTTGGTTCGAGATTAGCAATGGTGCTGAACTTGTATGGTGGACTAACTATGCTGCCAGGCATTTGGATGCCAGCGCACGTCTGACAGACGATATTGATATGGATGGCTACTGCGAGCGTTGGGCAAACGTAGGTACCGAGGGCGCTCCCTTCTACGGTAACTTTGATGGCCAGTTCCATACTATCAGCAATCTGAAAGTTGAGCATAATACTGATAATGGTGTTGGTCTTATCGCCGTTATGAATAGCTTGCCTTCTAAGGGTTTTGGCGGTCTTTCTGATGAAGCTGCACGCAATGCAGAGGGTGTATATATTAAGAATGTAACGCTCGATGAAAGTTGTTCTCTCCTTGGTCGCGGTTATGTAGCCTTGGTTGGTATGACTGCTCCTTGGGCTGGCCATGTCAATATCAAGGGCGTTATGATGTGTGGTGACGTAACTGCTGATGGCGGTCCCAATGCTGCCGGCGTATTCGGTTGTGTGATGGGGTCTGCCTGCCATGTTACCATTGATAACTGCGGTATGGTTGGCAATGTATTTGGCCCGAAGGAGAACGGCTCATTCTCTGGCTGGTTGGGTGACTGGGCAGAGGTAACCAACTGTTTTGCAGTGGGCGAAGTGCAAGGTACTGAAAGCGATGCACGCTACTTTGCTCGTTATGGTAATTCTCGTGTTAATGACAACATCAAGAACTGCTATGCCCGCTTTGGTACCCAGGAACATGTAGGTATCGTTAGTCAGGCTGACTTCGAGAGTGGTGCTCTTGCTTGGAAGGCTAATGGCGAACAGTTCCGTACTAGCTATTGGTATCAGACCATTGGCGAGGATATGTATCCTTTCGCAGATCCCTCTCATGGCACGGTTATCTACGCTGCCGAGAAGTATTTCTCTGTAGCTAACGAAGAGGAATTGGCAGATGTAGCTGCTGAAATTCAGGCTTATGAGGAGAATGCTCTTGAAGGTGTTATAGCTACTCAGTCTCTGCTTGATGATTGTCAAGAGATAATCGCAGCGTTGTCTGAAGCTACAACCCTTGGCGAGTTTGCTGATGCTATAGATTCTGTCAATGTAAAGAAGACTGCAGTTGCAGATAATGCTGCTGTATATAAGACTTATATCGACAAGTGCGAGGAAATCAAGACATTCCTTGAATCTGACACGAGTTTCGGCGGTTTGGTGCGTGAAACTCTTGAATATTACCTTTCTGAGTCAGATGAACCCGGTGAGGATAATCCTCTTGGTACCTACGAGTACATCAAGGAGACTCATACTGCTACGGCAGAGCAGATTGCTGCTGAGACAGAACGCGTTATCAAGTGGTTGGCCGATGCCATCGCTGCTGATTATGTTCCTGGAACAGATGTCAGTAGTCTGATTCCTAACTATGATTTCAGCAAGAAGGATGAGAATTGGACAGATGCATGGAGTACTGGCTACGGTCAGACTCAGGACGAGAATAGCAAGACCTTCGTTGGTGTTGAGGCTTGGAATGTAACTGGTGACCAGTATCAGACTGTAGAAAACATGAAGCCCGGTTATTACCTGGTAGGTATCAACGGTGCTTTCCGTCCCAGCAACAACCGTTACAGTACCAACTATGCTGCTGGTATCTATGCTAACGGCGTATTTAACTTCTTCCCCACAGTTGTCGAGGATATTGTTGCTGTTGATGTTGCAGTAGATCAAGAGAACTGTAATCTGGAAGGCGCAGGTGCTCATGACCTTGCTATCTATGAGGATGGTTTCTCTACCAACGATGATAATGCTTCCACGATTAAAGGTTATGCTGTTCATGGTGAAACAGGTATGGCGATTGCCGCAAAGGCTGGCCGTTATCAGGTTTACACCATTGCAAACGTAGGTGAGGATGGTAAACTTACCATTGGTATCAAGAATCCTGGTACGAAGTACGGAAGTGACTGGACAGGATGGGGCGCCTTGAAAGTGGTATATTGTGGCGATAAAGAAGACAAGGTAAACGATGCTCTTGGTAATGTGCTTGAGAATATGACGGCTCGTGCTCAGAGTATCATGGATTACATGTGTGATGATGAAACTCCAGCTGCAGGTCCCAACTTCCCGGCTGAGCTGAAGTCAGAGCTGGAAGCTGTTATGGCTCAGGCTCAGGCTGCAGAAACCGTGGCTGCCAAGGCCGAGGCTGCTGCAGCATTCTCTGACATCTTCCAGAAGATATATGAAGGTAAGCAGGCTTATATTAAGCTAAATACTTATGCTCGTGATCTTGAAAACATCGAAGGTGGCAACTTGCCTTATGTTGAAAAGGATGAGGAGACTGGTGAATGGCTCGAGACCGGTGAAATGGTATTCACTGAGGCCGAGACCGATTTCCTCTATAATGATGCAGCCCTTACTCTGATCGATGCATATGCTGAAGGCTCTTATAGCACAGAGGAAGCTTTGAATCCTGAGATTCTGAATAACAAAATAGTTAAGGAGGCTCTTCCTGCTCAGGACGAGGACGGTTATTATCTCATTGGAACTCCCAAGAAACTTGTTGCTTTCCGCGCTATTTCCACATATGCTGATTATACAGCTAAGGCTAAGCTTACTGCGGACATCGATATGAAGGGCATAGGAATGCAGCCCATCAATGTATCTGATTACAGCTATCGTGGTACGTTCGATGGTCAGGGATATGCTATCAACAATGTTCTCATTGTTAATGAAGCACAGAGAACGGTTTTGTTCAATACCCTGGATGGTGCTACTGTCAAGAACCTGAAGTTGACAGGTGAGTTTATCAGCAGCCAGAAGTTCATGGGCGGTATTGCAGGTTATACCTACAATTCCCGCATCGAGAACTGTGATGTAGCTGTTACCATCAATTCGTTAATACCTGCAGATGATAATGGTAATTCACAGGATGGTACTCATGGTGGTCTTATCGGCGTAAACGAAGGAGCCGGTACGGTTGTTGAGAACTGTCTTGTCAACTGTGCTATTCTGGGCGAGAATACCAACTCTTGTGGTGGCGTTTGCGGTTGGGCAACTAACGGCCTTACTGTAAACAATACTCTGATTCTCTCTTCTAACTACACAGTTAATACAAATGGTTGTAATACAGTTAGTCGTAATCCGGATAACTGTACTGTAAACAATGTGTTCTATGTTACAAAACTTGGTGATACCAAGGGGACAATGGCAACCGAAGAGAAGTTGGCAAGCGGTGAAATCTGCTGGCAGCTGAATGGCTCTAAGGCAGAGGATGCTCACTGGTTCCAAACTTTGGGCAAGGATGCAACACCTCATTTGTATGAAGGTGGCTTGGTATGGAAGTATGGAAATGACTACCAGAACACCCGTCCTAACATCCAGCTCAATGCCTTTGCTTCTAA
>JAEEGJ010011444.1_pt1 | contig 22514 bp, 15 predicted proteins | sample 8958761 | NCBI WGS metagenome assembly JAEEGJ01 (sample SAMN16246546, study PRJNA631951) | gut metagenome | biome: gut microbiome; feature: rumen; material: RS-attached | host: Bos | place: Iran: Karaj | collected 2018-10 | reverse complement strand
TTAAAACATCCACAAAATTCGCTTTCGTAATTTTATCCATCCCATAAAGGATGATTTCATAACTCTCCATTCCTTCAAAGAAATCTATAAATCCACTTGCATACTCTTCTTTACACACAAAATGATGTCCGCAATCGAAGCATATCTCTCTCCATCCTTCTTTAATTGTAGTAACAATATCGTCGTTACGGCCTATAGCAAGAACATTGGCAGAATAAAAAGCATTACGATGAGGTCCATTAAACTTGCAGCCATTAATACCTTCAAAATTCTCTTTAATTTTCTCCCAACCGGTTGTCTCATCAAGATAGCAAACACTAAAAGTGTCCCCGTTTGAATTCAGACATTCAATATATCCTCCGGCCCCCATTGCACCCGGCTCACTAAAAATATAAGCAATAACATTCTCAAATAATTCTTTTGTCAACTTCATAACCATATTCATTTCCTATATTTCCTTTCTTTCATCATTTTTCAAATTAAGCAACTTTATAATAACCCTTTACAATAGCGTGGTCCGGATAGCCCACGGGAATATATTCATTACGTGAAGTACCCTCGATGTGTTTTGTGAAATCCCTTCCCCAGATGTAAACATCAGGATCTCTCTTCACACAATTACGGTCATATTCCACATCTCTTACTTCAACTCGCTTGGAAACAATATGATCCTCTGCAAACTCGTATTCAGTGGATCTTGCAGTTTCTACAAAAATGCTGGATCCGGCCGGTGTATTTCTTATAAAGCCGACATCCGCAAGCATTGAATCCAGAACAGAAAGATTCCATTCTTTAATTGTGGCACCGCGGCGAAGATTGTTACTGTCTGTTACCACCAATGCAGGTCCATTTAATGCAGCCAGCTTCTCTGTTACGATTCTCATCTGTCTTGCCCTGCCTTCGTACTCATCGGTAGTTTCCTTATTTCCCACACGGATACGATACCCTACTACATTAAAGGTCTTTCCCTCATGGTCTTGGAGCTGTACCGATAAATAATTTGGATTATCGTTTTCCATGGCTGTAATAAGACTGTCATCAACAGTAAGAAGTTGATACAATTCCGCTTTCCATAAAATACATACCTCATTTGTAGTCTCATTCTTGCTGGTAGCCGACTCATATCCAGCCTTTCGCATCTTCTGAAAAAATACCGGAAAACTGTCGTTCTTAACAACTTCCGTAAGCACAATAATGTCTGAATCCTGCTCTAGTAACTCCTGAAAAAACAAATCGGGAATTTCCTTCCCTAATCCACTGCGCTGATTAATATTCCAGCCAATTACTTTTCTGTTCATGTTTTTACCTCCAATTTGTAATTTGACAACTATCTAAATTTCCAAATAAAACACCCGATTACATAGCAAAAGACCGAATGGAAGCTACATTCCATCCGGTCTTTGTAATTTTTCCGGGGGTTATATTTAATTGCCTGTCAACTTATAATTTTGTTTTTCTGGGGTATATTTAATTGTTATTCCACACAGCCTACATACCATCTCAACATGGCTTGGAACAACAGTATGGATAACTCTACCCATACAGTATTTGAGAATTGTTCAATGCTGTATTTTGCTTGTATTAGGGAACAAATTCATTCTTTTACTCTCTAAACATAGCATAATATTCATTCCATACAAAATAACCCGGTATAATTTGAATATTAAATTTTTCCAAAGCTTCCTCATCAGGTAAAGCCTCTTTATACATTCTGGCACATAGTTCCTTATCCTTATCTCTAAAAATTTTAAGTGCTTCTTCAGGCATTTTATTTGGATAATCATTAACAATTAATGTTTCATCTAAATATAATACAGGAACTTCTTCATCAAAATTATTTGCTTTATTTATTTTATAGGCGAAAAGAAAAAATACAGCTTTTTCTTCGTTATCCTTTCTGCTTTCACCTTCTTTTATGAGTTCTTGAATTACAGTTTTTCTTTGATCTTCAGAATAATAATCATCAATTCCGAGTTGAAAAAACTTTCTTAATTCTCGTATAATTACTTTTAGATGTTCATTGCCTCTACATTTTTTTATAAAATTAAGATATGTTTCTAATCTTTCATTAAAATTATTCATTTTATCTCTTATCTCGTTCTTTATCCTCCAGCACTTATCCTTAAACCCGCGAAAGCAATACTACCGTCTCGACGTCGTTTCCTTGGGGTAAAATCAGCTATCCGAGCAAGAAAACCATATAGTATGGCAATGTCAGTTTTTCACCTTCCTGTCCAACGTTATTTGCACTCAGCTTTATACATCGGTTCACACCATACTGATCCTTGTTCTTTAATACAGTATTGGCTGATTTAGCATTCCCATTTTTTGCTTTTACTTCAACGAGCTGTAGCGGTCAATAAAAGTAGACCTTTCAGGATCTCTGCCGCCTCTTTAGGCGTCACGCCATCGGGATAATTCCACATCCTGGCTGTTTCGTCCAGATCATCCGAGGTGAGTGTTCGGAGCAAAAGATCTTTTGTCAATAGTTCCATGGTATTTTGGTCTCCCACTCATCACGAGTGATCAGGCAGGTATATTCTCCCGATGTTTCTCCGGTTCTCGGGTATGTACGGGTACCTTTATCATTGATACACTTCATCCCGATCTTGCGCATCACCGCGAATGAAGCCGGATTATTGATGTCACACTGCGCATATACCTTATCTATTCCCAGATTTTCAAAAGCAAATCTCAGAACCGCAGAGGCAGCCTCCGAAGCATATCCCTGCTTTCTGTATTTCTTATTAATGATCCATCCTAGAGTGGCGTATGATCTGTCTTCACTGTGTCCGAGGTCACAGTCACATCCCCCGATGATCTTTCCGTCCAAAATTATCACGAATTCAAAGTTCGTCTGGTCTTCCGAATTCCATTCTTCTGCGTTCTTTTTGACAAAATCGACAGTTTCTTCAAAAGTGTCATTCGGCAGCCAAAACATCATGGTAATATCTTTATCACCGGCATATTCATGGATCTCTTTTTCATCCCCTATACGAATTGGTCGCAGTATCAATCGTTTTGTTCTTATTTCCATATTCTTTACTAAAGATCTCACTCTCTTTTCCCGTCATTCTCGCTCAGCGTCCTTTATCCTGTAGTAATCCTCTGCATCGATGCCTATTTGAATATAATCCTTGGGCTTCGAATAATTTTTGCTCAACAAAACTACCGTCTCAACATGCTCTGTTTGCGAAAACATGTCAACGCCCACAGCCTTTATTACCCTGTAGCCGTTCTTTGTCAGGTGCTTCAGGTCTCTGGCCAAAGTTTCAGGGTTACAGGAGACATAAACAATTTTCTTTGGAGCAAGTTTCTCAAGGGAAGAAAGGAAGGCCTCATCTGAACCGGCTCTTGGCGGGTCCATGAATACAAGATCAAACTTTTCTCCCTTAGCAGAAGCATCAACCATAAATTTACCGGCATCTGCAGCAATGAATCTGGCATTCTTTACGCCATTATGCTTAGCATTATTAATAGCATCCTTGACGGCATCTTTGTTGGATTCCACGCCAATTACCTCTTTTGCCTTATCGGAAGCAATAAGGCCGATGGTTCCTGTGCCACAATATGCATCAAGCACCTTTTCCTTGCCCGTGAGCCCGGCAAACTCCATGGCTTTGTTATACAGCACCTCTGTCTGGGTGGAGTTAACCTGGTAGAAGGACTTAGATGAGATTTTGAAGGTTTTACCACAAAGGCTGTCAACGATATAGCCCTTGCCGAAAATAACCTGCTCTCTGTCACCAAGAATCATGCTGGTTCTGCGGTCATTTATGTTAAGGACAATGGTTGTAATCTCCGGGTGCTCCTTGGTAAGAGCTTTCACAAAGTTGTTCTTGGATGGGAAAACAGGAGATACAATGACCAGAGTGACCATTATTTCGCCGCTGTTATGACCCACTCTTATAAGAACATGACGAAGGAGCCCGTAGCCGGTATCCTCGTCATAGTTTCTTATCTTGAAAGAAGGGCAAAGCTTTGCGATGGTCTTGATGATTGCGGACGCCTTCTCGTTCTCGATAAGACAGTTGTTTACGGGGATTATGTCATGGGAGCCTGCTTTGTAGATACCGCAGACAGGCTTTTTCCTGCTCATGCCAAAAACGGCATGAACCTTGTTCCTGTAGTGGAACGGATTCTTCATGCCTATGACTTCATCAACCTTACAGTAACTGCCAAGGAGTTTATTCAAATATTTCTTTTTGTTTTCAAGCTGCTTGTCGTATGGAACATCAAGAAGGGTGCATCCCCCGCACTGTCCCACCACCGGGCAAGCCGATTTCGTTTGTTTGCTGTTATTTTTTTCCATACAGCTAGTATATCACAATGCATCCCGTTTTTTGCTTTTTGTACCTAAAACCCCAATTCAGGCCTACACCTGGGTACACTTTTTGAGGAAAACCAAGCGAATTTGGCTTCAGTCCGCTTTAAAACTGTACCTAAAACTCTCTTGCTCACCTGATTTAGGTACATTTTCCCAAGAAATAGTAAGTTCGATTTGATTTTCTTGTACCTAAATCAAGTGATACGCCCTCCGCCTGGGTACAAAACCCTAAAAATTGCTCATCCATAGCAGCGTCAAAAAGGCACCGGGGGCCAACGGCCCCCGGTGCCTTCCTGAATAATGGGTTATTTCTTATTTCTGCGGCTCAAAACGATACTTTGAAGAAGGATGAAAAAGCAAAGCATGCCGCCGGTGGTGATACTCTGCCACCAGGGATCTTTAAGGCCGCTGGATACAACGATTTTCTTGATTGTAGTAAGTGTAAGGGTTCCGAAGAAGGTTCCGATTACGTTACCTACACCACCTGTAAGAAGGGTTCCGCCGATGATTGATGAAGCGATGGCGTTCATTTCCATTCCTGCTGCGTTGGTGGCGTTTCCGGCTCCGGTGTGAAGCATGAGGACGAATCCTGAAATTCCGCTTAAGAAGCCGCTTATGATGTAACTCATAAAGCGAGTTCTCTTTACATTGATTCCAAGCATAAGAGCACTTGTCTGGTTTCCGCCCATTGCATAGAGGTTACGTCCGGGCTTTAAAAACTTCAAAAGCACAAATACAAGAGCCACACATACAAGAGCAATTACAACACCAAGCTCCATTCTTGCGGGAACAAGGTTTCCGTTCTTGGCCACATAACCAAGCCAGGGAATTTCAATCTTGGATTCTCTTACTGCATTGAAAGCTTCATTATCAATCTTCTGAGGGTTAACTGAGAGGATTGTTGTCATACCTCTTGCAAAGAACATTCCGGCAAGAGTTACGATAAAGGGCTGAATCTCAAGGTAGCTGATTAAGAATCCATGTACAAGACCGAAGGCAAGCCCGATTCCAAGGGACAGAAGAACTGACATAAACACATTTCCTCCGCCGTTTAAGTATAGGATTGAACTCATGGTTACAAGGGAGGTAACCGCTCCTACACTGATATCGATGCCGCCTCCGATCATTACTATGGTCAGGCCGCAGGAAACAATAATCAGACTTGCGTTATCATTTAACAGGTCAAATATCTGCTGTGCATGTAAGAATCCGCCCTGCAAAAGAAGCATTGCCAATAAATACATTGCAACGAATATGCAGATGGTAATGGTCATGAGAAGCTGGGTGTCTGTCAAAGGTTCTTTTCTTTTGTTCTTAAAGAATTTCATGCGCCTTCCACCCCCTTCGTCTCAGATTTGCCTTTTTTAAGGTTTCCCATGAACTTCTGGAAACGCTGTTTAACAACCGGTGAACCGATAACAACCAGAAGAACAATGACGATTGCCTTGTAGGCTTTAACATCGGTGGATGAAACCTTCATTGCATAAAGAGTGATGGTTAACATCTGAATTACATAAGCACCGATAATACTTCCGCTGATCTTAAACTTACCGCCTCCAAGACTGTTTCCGCCAATGGCAACTGCCAGGATGGCATCCATCTCCACATCAAGAAGCAAAGTCTCGTGGTTAATAAGTCCAAGTCTGCTTACTCCGATACATCCCGAAACCGCAACGCAGACTCCAAGGAGAATAAATGATAACAGCTTAATGAAAGTTGTGTTGATACCGTTTAATCTCGCTGCACTCTGGTTGATACCAACCGACTGAGTGAGGATTTCAAGAGATGTGAAGTGGAACAAAAGCTTAAACAATATGGTTACAACTATGACGATGATAACCGGCATGGGAATGGGAATTCCCGGCGCAAAGCTTCCGATTGCGGAAATAATGGGGCTCTCCACTGTGGGAGTTGCACCGCCGTTAATCCAGTAGGCGATGGAACGTCCGCAGGTATAGAGAATCAATGTGGCAATCATTGGCTGAATGCCAAATACCGCAACCAGTGTTCCGTTGAAGGCACCAAAGAGCATCGCCACAACGGCAGCACAGAGGAACGCAAGAATCACGGTTCCCACCGATATAGACGATGCAGACTTCAGGACCTTAACAAACACACTTCCGGCAATGGCTGCTGCCGCACCCACACTGATATCCTGTCCTTTTGTTGCCGCCGTAACGAGAGTCATGCCGATTGCAAGAATGGCAAGCTCGCTGGCGCCATTGATAATACTTATAAGGTTACCCGCAAGAACTGCGTTACCGTAATTGTTGTGGGTAATACTGATACTGAAAAATCCGGGATCTCTAATGAGGTTAAAAATCACCAAAAGAGCAACCGCAATAACTGGAATCGTAAGCTGTCCCAGTCCGCCCTTAAGGAATCTCTTCTTATTTTCCTTCATGATTATGCCTCACCTCCCGCTATAGTTTTCATAACCTGGGCCTGATTAAGGTCCGCGCCCTTAAGTTCTCCGACAATGTGTCTGTCGCGCATAACAATAAGGCGTGAGCAGGTTCGAAGCATCTCTTCCACTTCGGAAGAAATAAAGGTTACGCTCACATCTTCCTTGGCAAGTTTTAAAACAAGCTTCTGAATCTCAAGCTTGGTACCTACGTCAATACCACGGGTAGGCTCATCGAGAATCAGATAATCAGGATGGGTGAGAAGCCATCTGGCAAGGATAACCTTCTGCTGATTACCGCCGCTTAAAGATCCAACAGGGGTCTCCGCGCTGGCTGTCTTGATGTTCAGTGCCTTAATATACTCGTCCGCAAAAGCCTCTGACTCGCTGCGGCTTATAGGCTTAAAGAAGCCGTTCATAACCTGTAATGCCAGGATAATATTCTCTCTAACACTTAAATCCGGAATGATGCCGTCGCGCTTGCGGTCCTCTGCCAGATAGCCGATACCGTTTTTCATGGCATCAATGGGTTTTGTAATCTTAACAGGTTTGCCGTTGATTTTGACTTTGCCGGAATTGACCTTGTCGGCACCGAATATTGCCCTTACGCTCTCGCTTCGGCCCGATCCCAATAACCCGGTAAAACCGTTAACTTCTCCTCTTCTGATTTTGAAGTCGAAGGGATTGGTTTCTGTACTTGAAAGGCCCTCAGCCTCATAAAGTACTTCGCCCACACCTTCCTCACGGTCTTCGGCATCTGAAAGACTGTTTAATTCATCCAGTTCCTTACCCATCATCTTGGCAACAAGCTGTACCTGGGGAAGCTCTTTGGTAAGATATTCACCAACGAACTCACCGTTTCTCAATACGGTAATTCTGTCGCTGACCTCATAAACCTGCTCTAAGAAATGGGTGACAAATATAATTCCTACGCCCTTTGACTTCAAATCCCTCATGAGACTAAAGAGCATGTTAACCTCTTTGTCATCAAGAGATGAAGTGGGCTCGTCAAGAATCAGAACCTTACAGTTCATATCCACTGCTCTGGCGATGGCAACCATCTGCTGAACCGCCAATGAGCAGCTCCCGAGCTGCTGACTGCTTCTTGCGGGTATTCCAAGGCTCTTTAGAATCTCATCTGCCTTGGTCTCATACTCTTTTTGTTTTACCCAACTGCTCTTCTCTCTGCCGATATACATATTCTCTGCAACCGTCAGATTGGGGCAAAGGGTTATTTCCTGATAAACTGTACTGATTCCCTTATTCTGCGCATCCTGCGGCGAGTGGATATTTACACTCTCCCCCTCAATGGTAATGCTGCCCGCATCCATCTGATATACGCCGGTAAGAATCTTAATCAGGGTAGATTTGCCTGCGCCGTTCTCGCCCATGAGAGCATGAATCTCACCTTTTCTCAAGGTAAAATCCACATTGTGCAATGCTCTCACACCCGGGAAACTCTTTTCAATTCCACGCAGTTTCAGTAAGCATTCATCCTGCATACTGTTACCTCCTCGTCTGATTAGAATTCCTTTTGCGGAATTCACTTAGCAAAAAGCGCAGCCAAGTCGATTTGTATTCAACCGGGCTGCGCCATTAGATCAATCTAAAGGATTATTCACCCAAACCGTAGGTATCGATATCGCTCTGAGTAAGTGTGGTTGCATCAAAGCCCTTCTCCTCGTTGATGATGATCTTGGATGAAGGTGCGTTGCCGCTCTTAATCAAATCGCTGATGATCTGAGCCTGGAAAGGTGAACACTGTCCATCGTAGTTCCATGCCTTAGCAAGAAGCTCTCTTAAAGCCCACTTGTTGCAGTCAAATCCCATAACAACAACCTTACCGTCAACACCGTGAGTAATGCCGGCTTCGTCAAGTGCTGCAACAGCACCCTTAGCCATACCATCGTTCTCAGCGTAGATTACGTTAAAGTCTTCACCGCTGTTGATAACTGACTCAACGATCTTCTTAGCTTCTGCCTCGTCCCATGTAGCTGTCTGCTGAACAACCTTCTTCATTGTGCCTGCTGCGAACTGAGCATCAAGAGCGCCTGTACGGCCGATCTGTGCGTCAGAACCCATAGCACCCTGAATGTGGATTACATTGTACTCAGGAAGTTTCTGGTCAAGAAGCCAGTTAACTGCTGTCTCACCTTCCTTAGCCATGTCGGAAACAACTGCTGCCTCGTAAAGGCTCTGGTCAACGTCGATCATACGGTCGAAGAGGTAAACCTTAATACCTGCTTCTTTTGCTTTCTTAAGAACTTCGTCCCAGCCTGTTGTCTCAGCTGCTGAAATAAGGAGATAATCAACACCTTCTGTGATGAAGCCCTGAGCTGCCTGAAGCTGCTCATCATTCTTTATGCTGTAGAAAGCTTTAAGCTCGTATCCGTTAGCCTCTGAGAACACTGACTCCATGTCCTTAACGTTGGCTTCACGATAACCTGACTCTGAAGGGGGATTGTTAACTACACCAACTGTAATCTTTCCGCCCGCCTTTTTGCCCCCGGCACCACATGCGCAAAGTGAAAGCGCCATAACGAGTACCAATGCTAATGCTACTACTTTAGAAAACCTTCTCATATAAAAGCTCCTCCTTTTAATCTTTGGTCACTATTGACCGCTTACAGATAACATGTTACAGAGTTTGCTTTTATCAGTAAATCAATATTCATTTTGACAAAGTTCAAAATTATATTGACTTTTTTGAGAAGGTTAAGAATTATTTTATTCAGGTTAATTTTTATTTTGTCAGGAATTCTGTGCCCTGTATTCTGAGGGTGTCATTCCCACATTCTTTTTGAAAATATAGCTGAAGTAATGGGCGTCATTATAGCCCACATCAAAGGCAATCTGGGAGCTTCTCTTATCAGTTGTTCGAAGAAGTTCCTTGGCCTTCTTAAGTCGTAAGTAAATAAGATACTCGGTAAAGGTCTGGCCGTTTTGCTGGGAGAATACCGTGGAAAAACGGCTGTTGCTCATATTTACCGCCTTGGCCACATCCTGAAGCATGAGGTTCGAGTCAGTAAAGTTCTTGGACATATAAAGCTTTGCCTCACTTATAACCGCCGAAGACTTCTTGTCCGTGGGAGCGTCACCCATTTCACGGGTGCCGAAGATAAGAGCTTTCGTATCATTTTTTTCCACAAGAATATGTCTTATATGTCTTGCTGCCTTAAAGCTTTTGAAAATGTCACCGGGCTTATCCACGATGTCACCAATACCGATTCTTATGGTCTCGCATCCGGCACGCTCAAGCTCCTGGGCAAGAGATGTGGCAGCGGCATAAACTCTTTCCTCCGCATCTGCCACTGTGTCCCCGAGAACCAGAATTCTGGATCCGGTTCTGCTTTTTGTGGCAAAAATACTTCCGGAGCTGCTTAAAGCCAGATCCTCAGATATGGGCTGACCCTTGTCAACAGAGGAAAAAGCCGCATCAATAACGACATAGAAGGGTGCATGAACGGAATAACCCATGGTTCTTAACTGCTCAAGGGCACTGACAGCGTCCTCCTCCATGGCGTCTTCCGAGAAAAGAGATCCCAGCAGTTTTTCCCTAAGAAATCTTGTGTCGCTTTCTGTGCGGGCCCTTAAGCTTTCCGCATGCTCTCTGGTGCGTCTCTCTTCCTTTAAAAGACCGCTTACCTTATCAAGGGCCTGCCTTAAATCCTCGGCATTTATGGGCTTTAGAAGATACTCTCTCACTCCAAGCTGGATGCACTGACGGGCGTACTCGAACTCGTCATAGCCGCTTAGGACAATGATTCCAATCCAGGGCAGCTGGCTTCTTAAGAGCCTGCAAAGCTCGATTCCGTCCATAAAGGGCATCTTTATATCTGTAATAACTATGTCAGGGTTGGTGTCTCTTATCATGGGGATTGCCATTTCGCCGTCGGGAGCCTCTCCCACCAGAGTGTAGGGGCTGTCATCCCAGGGAAAGGACTCTCTTATACCCTCTCTCACAACAATCTCATCATCAACCAGAAATACTTTCATGTTCCAAAATCCCTTCTCTTGTACGACTGGGCACCTTAAAGCTTACCTCTGTGCCGCCTGCGTCGCTTGTAATCATTAAACCGTCAACCTGGTTATAGTAAAGTCTGATTCGAAGGTTGACGTTTACAAGGCCGAAGCCTCCGGAATGTTCGCTTATGGAAGGCTGTCCCTTCTTCATGCGCTCCCTCAGGCTTTCAATCTGTTCTTCTGTCATGCCCTGGCCAGTATCTCTGACCGAGAAAAGGAGCATATCATCCTCAAGTCTCGCACTGACTTTAATGGTTCCTCCCCCTCTTTTACCCTTGATTCCATGGTAAAGGGCGTTCTCAACCAAAGGCTGTAAAAGAAGCTTTAATATATAGTAATGACCGATTTCGTCAGGGATATCAATCTCATAGCGCATAATATCTCTGTACCTGGTCTGCTGAATTCTTAAGTATCCCTCAATGTGCTTCTTCTCCTGACTTAAGGGTATCCAGTCTGCACCTGAGGATAAGCTTATGCGGAAAAAGTCGCTCAAAGCGCTTGTTAAGGAGATAACTTCGTCTTTTTCCCCGGCTTCCGCCTTCCATACGATGGCATCCAAAGTGTTATACAGGAAGTGGGGATTAATCTGAGCCTGGAGAGTCCTCAGCTCTGCCTTTCTCAGGTTTCTTTCGTCCTGAAGGCTCTTCTTCATCATGGTCTCAAGTCTGTCCGCCATGGTGTTAACCTGAATGGTCAGGTTACGAAGTTCCGTAACCTCAGTGGCCGGAATTCTGGCCTCCAGCGCACCTTCCGCCAGCCTCTCTGAAACCTGCTCAAGGCTCTCGATGGGGCCTCTTACGAAGTTGGCAGTCTTCTTCATTGCCCGGTTTCTTATAATAAGGGCAAGGACTACTATAATACACTCAGCCAGAGCGGTTGCGAAAATAATGGGTCTTAAGGTCAGGCTCATTCGGCCGGTGGAGTCAATCTCTCCGGCAATATATTCGTTTAACATACTGTCAACCAGGGTTGAAACGTCCCTTATCTCATTAAGGATTTCCTCGTTCTCAACCACCGGAACCTCTGCTTCTATGTTGTCCCTTATCATGTCAACATAGTTTTCCAGAGTCTTCATGGTTCGCCCGGCAATCACCAAAGACAGGCTGTTTTCCTGCCCTGTATCAGCCGTTACCGCCTCTATGGTATCCTCCACGTTGTGAATGGTGGAATAAATTCCGCTTTCCCTTATGGTGTCCCGTCCGCTGACAATATTCCAGACGCTGCCGGGAATCTCCTCTGACACCACGTTTTTAAGGCTTGCGATGGTTTCCATTCTGGCAATGGCATTATTATATTTTGCGGCATAAACAAGCATAAGTACCAGGCTTATGAAAATAGGAATCACAAGCAGGAATACAAGCTTGTGGGACATATCGTTAATCTGCCCGATTATGCTTTTTTCCTTTTTAACTTTTTCCATGGCCTAGTATCCTCTGGGAGCAAGCCCCGTCAAATCCATTTCATCGGAAAAATACTGTTCCTCAGGGTGAATAACCTTCTCCACTTCCTCACCGGCTTTAAGCTTTCTGGCTGTCTCCATAAGCTCTTCTCCAAGCATGGGCGTACACTCGACAACACAGTTAATCTTTCCCTCTTTAAGGACATTAATGGCATCCTGTCCGCCATCGATGGAAATGATAATCATATCCTCTCCCGGAGCAAAGCCTGCTTTTTCAATCTCGGGAAGAGCACCTAAAGTCATTTCATCGTTGTGGCTGTACACTGCATCTATCTCATCGCCATACTTCTCGATCAGGTACTTCATGCACTCTCTTCCGCGGCTTATTAAGAAATCACCGTTAATGCTCTCTAAAATAACCATCCTCTCATCGTCTTTGATGGTATCCATAAAGCCCGCCTGTCTTTGACGCATGGGCGTTGAATCCTCGGTTCCTGTTATCTCAACAATGTTTACCTTCTCAAGCCCCAGACTGTCCGCCTTTCTGATAAGGTATTGTGCTGCCATAACTCCTTCATTATAAAAATCCGCGCCAATAAGGCAGGCTGTAAGGCCTTCCTTTGAAGTGCTGATATCTCTGTCAACCAATATTACGGGAATTCCGGCTTCCTTAGCCTCTGAAAGAACGTTATCCCACCCCTCCTCAACAATTGGGGAAAAAGCGATAACATCTACCTGATAGGCGATAAAACGCCTGATTGCTGCGATTTGGTTCTCCTGCTTCTGATTGGCATTCTCAAGCATAAGGCCGATTCCGCATTCCTCAGCCTTATTCTCAATATCCCTTGTATTGCCCATTCTCCAGGCGCTCTCCGATCCTACCTGGCTGAATCCCAAAAGTAACGCAGGCTCGTTCTGGGGTTCTTCAACCCCCTGACAGCCCATCGCTAGCAAAAGAACTGTAAAAAGACATAAACAGGCCACTGTCCGCCTGCATATTTTATGAAACATAACTGTAACCCCCAAGTTATAATTATTTCCTTATATAGTTTACTAACCCACGGGGGAATGCGTCAAGGTGCAAAAAGCTGTCCCCAAACTGCACATAGCAATCGAGTAGGAGGCGGTCAATGACCGCCGACCTCTCACACCACCGTGCGTACCGTTCGGTACACGGCGGTTCAATCAACTTAACAAGTAACACACCTTTCGGTGTAGTAATCTAACATTGAGACTAATCCAAATGAGGTTAGTCTCTTTGTACTTATAGCCTTTTGCACCCATCCATTGTGGGCGAGTCTTGCATATCGGTCTCCACAGTATGCGGTTCTATACGCTGCCCATCTTGGTACGTCCAGCTTCATCAAATTCTTTGCTCTATTCTGCGGAGTTTTCCAATGCTTCCAAATACACATACGAAGTCTATATCTGATGTTACTATCAAGTTCTTTACAGAGTGTTTTCATACTTCCTATCTTGAAGTAGTTAATCCATCCTCTGATGAGCTGATTAAGTTTCTCCACTTTATAGCTGTTGCTGACGCCCCATCTACGACACGTTAGTTCTTTCATTCTCTTCTTAAACTTCGCTACTGATTTTGCATGTGGTTTTGCCTTAAACTGATGTGCTCTTGAGTCAAAGTAGAATCCGAATCCAAGGTATTTAAGTCCTTGCGGCTTGTCCACTTTACTCTTGTTCATGTTGACCTTGAGACCTAGTTTCTCCTCAATGAATCGAGAGATATTTCTCATGACTCTGTTAGCAGACATTTCACTACCAACCATGATGATACAATCATCTGCGTATCTTACAAAGTTAAGCCCACGCTTTTCCATCTCCTTATCAAGTTCATTCAACATGATATTCGCCAATAGTGGCGAGAGATTTCCTCCTTGTGGTGTTCCCACAATAGAGTCCTCGTACTCATCATCAATCATGATTCCACTGACCAGGTATTTCCTAACGATAGAAATAACATCTCCATCTTTTATAGTTCTACCTATGATGGTCATAAGTTTATCATGATTCACTGTGTCAAAGAACTTTTCCAAGTCAATATCTACAATCCAATCATTACCGTCATTCATCATGTCGAGCGCTGTTAGGATTGCTTGCTGTGCACATCTATTAGGTCTGAATCCATAACTATGGTCATGGAACTGTTCCTCGTAGATTGGTGTTAATACCTGTGCGATAGCTTGTTGTATGAGTCTGTCTGTTACTGTTGGTACTCCTAGGTTTCTGACACCGCCATCAGGCTTTGGTATCTCCACTCTTCGAACCGGCTGAGGTTTATACTTTCTTGTCCTCAACTGTTCCTTGATGATTTCGCCGTTCTTTGCAAGATGTTCCTTGAGTTCTGTGTACTTCATTCCGTCCACTCCCTCTGCACCTTTGTTTCGTACGACTTGCAGATATGCTCTGTTGAGATTATCGCTAGAAAGTATCTGCTCCATTAGACTACTTGTGTCCATGCGTTCTTTCCTTTCCGCCCCGCTTGATTTGACCACCTTTCCCCGATTGGTTACGGCAGATGTTGTCATTTCTGCAACACGAGACATACTCAAACTTATTGATTGTTCACCCCTTCGCTCCATTTCCATTACAGAAACTTCTTCACTACTATGGGTTCGGCTGACTTCTCACAGTTCGTTGTTACTAGGCTAATGAAACCTCTGTGAGACCTCCACGCTTAAGGTGCACGCTCTTTCTCTCCATATATCCGCCACATTTACTCTGCTACTACAAATGTGATAGTTATTGGACTTCGTTGCTTTGTGCCAACTTGTCCCTCGTAGCCTAGCCTTATATGTGATTTCTGTCCGTCGGACCAGAGATTTGCTTACAGCTTCCTTCAGATTCCACCTCACGATGGACACCCTTGCTGTTCAGCTATACACTTCCCACTATCTGGGCGTGTTCGAGACTTTCACCCGTTAGAGCGCGCCCATGGCGCGCAAACACAAAAAAGCAGTCGTTAAACTGCTTTTCATCTTGTTATTTATTAAGTAATTATCGTTCGTGAGGGATTATAAATACTAATATTCATAATTTCTCAATTCAATGCTTTATTCAGCGTTTTCCTCCAATACTTCACAAACCAATCGCGAATAATTTGTTGCTGCCGGATCAATTGTTACCTTGCCTTTTTTAAAGCGTATCACTAATTCTTTCTTGTTTCCAAGTTTTGCATCCGTTATATCATCTTTGGAATACTCTTTTGTAATGCCAAAGACACTTGTATGTATTATATTTTTTTCCGAAACAGTAACTTTCCAGTTTTTGCTAAATATATAGCCTATGAGACCAATAGCAATACATGCCATCCCCAGATAATAATGTCCTTTAGTTACAGTATTGGAATTTTTTGAAGTAACCAACATTGTAGTAGTAAAAATCACCCCAAAAACAACCCATGCAACGCACAGTCCCGCCAATGCTCTAGGAAGCTTAATATCATATATCTCGCTTATATTGTCAGCATCCACACTGCTCTTTTCCCTAATATCATTGTCTTTCATTACCTATCCTCCTTTTTGTAATCACCGACACTATCCACCAGCACAGCTTGCCCAACATTACTATGAGGAAGATACACCACCACACATCTGTCTCCCTCTCGTATTCCGCAAGAATACAAATACATCCGTTTTGTGTCACCATTTATCTCCATATCAACACTTCTTCTGTCTATATAATTCTCATCAGAATAATTATTAGATTTTGAAACTCCTTCTCCATAGCAATAATTACCGCTCATGCAATTCGGTATATCTAATAGTATCGAATAATGAAAGTATAAAAGCCAAAGCAATAATGCATATATGATTGGAGTCATTACTATGTTTATTTTCTTATTTGTCTCTTCACTAAAAGCAAGACGAGAAAGCAATTCTTTCTTGACAATCAATTTTATAGTTATGGCAAACAACACAATAAAGATTACAACTATTCTTGCATATTCCATATATAGAATTCTTTCATCCATCAACAGCACTCCCCTTATTCATAAATATGGATGTCTTACGTACAGCTAAATACAATCTATTTAAGATTATTTATAAATAATGTTTATACTACTAACGTTACCTCTTCTATCATATGAAGATTCACTCTTTCCCCAATTAAAACTGTCATTCTCCCGTACCCCATATTCTATTAATATCCTATCATGCAGCTTTTTTCTCCTTGTGAAATCAAACCATTTAATATTGTCCTTGCATGTACCTGAGTGCCGGTGTTTCTAGCTCGTGTCATTGCACTTCGATAATATCTATCTGATTTTGAAACAATCGCATTTAATTTTGTACCTATCGCTGTTGAATTAACTATGTCAGTTACTTGCTTCCGTCAGCATATACAGTTAAAGCGGGTAAATACCCGCTCTAACAAATATACATTATTTCAATCCGTTTACTCTTCCAGCTCATCATCACTAACATTGCCATTTAAATTTCTGTTATCGATAAGCTGAATGTTTTCCTTCTCAATTCTTTTGAGAAAATTATTCTTTCCATTCATCGAAGGATCAATCAAAAAGAATACTCTTTTCATTCCATTCTTATAAACCTTTATATAGTTATTATTGGCAATCTCAACCTTTTCAATCTCCGAAAAAGCAGTTCTCTTTGTAAATACAAAGAATTTAATCACGGTAATATTATCTACGTTTACTACTATATCCCAGAATCTTGGGGCAGGATATAAAAATGACAGCAATGACAAACAATAACTAATACCAAAAGCAATTGTTACTGCTATTGTAACCCCATCATTCTGGTACAAACAAAGAAATAATATTGCTGTTATAAAAGCAAACCATATTAATCCTAGGAAAGCTATAGATTTTCCAGTACGTATAGTAAATTTATTCAGAGACTTTGTATAATTTTTGGGTTCCTTTTTAAAATTAAAAATGTCTACTATAAAAGGTACAATCGTCACTATTATAAAATATTTTAAAAATATCATTTACAACTTCCTCCCCACTATTTAGCATATACATACTTCCGGCTTTTCCAGCAAACTATTAATTCCGGTTTTAAGCATATCTTTAACCGTACTCTTAAAATCAAGTCCACTATTATAATAACAATTGAACGCTGTCTTAGATGCAAATGATTCCAGTTTCTTTTCTCCTTGTGAAATCAAACCATTTAATATCGTTCTGGCATGTACTTGACCACTGGTGTGTCTAGCTCGTGTCATTGCGCTTCTATAATACCTATCCGATTTTGAAACAATCGCATTTAATTTTGTACCTATCGCTGTTGAGTTAACCGCTTCAGTTATTTTCTTAACAGCCGGAGTTTTTGCAATAAATTTACCCATATTTGCAAATACAACATCTGTTACCATTCCAACTCCCACATCAATAGCAATATCAGAAGCCGAATGGCCGTGGAATATTCCATCTAAACTTCTTTCTACAATCCCACCTGCAACTGTACTCGTTACAGCCGCAGCCGGATTTGCCGTTATTATTGCTCCGGAAACTGCTCCTCCTAATGTAGCGCTAAGTATACTCAAACCATCTAATTTCTCTCCAGATGTGACTTGGGAAACGATTTCCATTCCTCCTCCGATTAGTCCACCTACAATAGCTCCTGCCAAAATATACGGCATATTTCCATCTAAATCGACATATATAACCGGATTTCCCCAGCAATAGCCATAGTGATTAAGCGTAAACGGTGTATCTGTAAATCCTCTAACATTATCCTCAGACTGGAATCTTCCATTATCAGCACTGTAATATCTCGCATTGGCAAACTGCAGTCCTGATATTCCATCTTCCTGATATCCCGCAAATGCAAACGGCTGAATGATGTTTCCATTTGTTGCATAAGCGTGCTTTGATGCATTCTGATTTCTGTTGTTACGCACTTCTCCTGTAAACGGATCGATATTTCTTCCAAAATCATCAAAAGCATATGAACTTACAGCAAATCCATCTGTACCTGTCATGTACATAGGTGAACCAAGTTCATCCTGAAGATAGTAGAAATTATTTCCGCTCTTTGACATAGAGATTACGTTGTTATCATAAACAAAGCTCTCTGTCTCACCATTTACCGTCCTTTCAAGAAGATTGTAGTAATCCTTTGAAAGATCGCAGAGGTACTCTATTCTCTCCTCTGGTCTTGTTGATGCTACTCTGAATCCAAGACCGTTGTAGAAGTTTTCAAGTTCTCCCTTATCCTTATCAACTACTTTCGAGAGCATGTTTGTAACATCAAAAGTAAAGCTCTTCTGCAAGATGCCGTTTATAAATTCCTTTGTCTGATTACCACGGTTATCATACTCGTAGGTCTTTAGGATTGCCTGAGAGCTGTTAAGCTCCTTAGTCTCTATGAGTCTGTCGAGAACGTCGTATGTATACGCTGTCTTTATATTCTCGCTTGTATCTGCGGCTATCTCAAACATAGCGGTTCTGTTGCCAAATGCGTCGTATTCGTAGGAAGCTTTCGTTATTCCATCGTGCGTTGTCTTTGTAAGACGTCCGATAGCATCATAACTGTACTCATATCTTCCCGATACTTTATCAAGGCCGCGCCTGTTTCTATCTATTCCGCTGATAAGGCCTGCGTTGTTATAGGAATAGAAGTATTTATCAAGTGTGCCCTGCTTATCGGAGCTCTCCATTGATGCAAGATTTCCGCCGGGCATATATGTGTAGCCTTGCGTTACTCCGTTTGCAAAAGTCTTACTTGAAAGACGCCCAAGATCATCGTAAGTATATCTTGTCTCTTCACCGTTTCCGATAATGCTTGAAAGCTGAAGCTTTTCATCATAGTTATAAGTAACTTCTCTTCCGTCAGGATATGTGAGCTTTGTTCTTTCACCTGTAGCACCGTACTCGTATGCCACAGTCCTGTTCTTAAAGTCTGTTACTTTTGTAAGGCGTCCTAAGATATCATTTTCAAGGATTGTCTTTCCGTACCAGTCATTTATCTGACTTAACTGGTTAAGCTCGTTATAAGAGAATGCAACGCTTCTTCCGTCAGCATATCCTACCTTTGTTACTGCGCCTGCATTGTTGTATTCATAGGTGGTCGCATAGTTATCCCTGTCAGTCTTTGTCTTAAGGCGGCCATACTGATCGTACTCATAGTACTCTTTTTGTCCGAGAGCATCGGTAATAGTTTTAAGCCTTCCCGAAAGATCATAGTCATAGATAGTAACATGACCGTCTTTTCCAACTGTAGGGAATACGTCTCCTGATTTTTCCGCATCATCTACAAGACCTTCTGCCCTGTGGATACTCTTAAGATTATCAAGAGCATCATAAGTATAGGCTGTCTCATTTCCAAGAGCATCTACTACGCTCATAAGGCGTCCTGTAGGTGTATAAGTATAGAAAGTTGCTCCCTTATTATCTGATACCTTTATTACCCTTCCTCTGGCATCATACTCGTAGGCTACGGTTCTTCCATCAGAGCCTTCTACTTTATCCACTCTGTTAAGAGCATCATAAGAGTAGCTGATCTCATATCCATCAGCAAAAGTTCTCTTTTCTACTCTTCCAAGTCTGTCATAGATAAGTTTCTGCTCAAGTCTGTCACAGAAGTATGTTGCTATAAGCTGACCTTTTTTATAATCAAATCTTCTTGTTCTACCTTCGGCATCTGTAACGCTCTGTACATCACCTGTTTTTGTATATGTGTAGGCTGTGCTGCTTCCCAGAGCATCTGTTTCTTTTACAATTCTTCCAAGAGCATCAACTTCCCTTGTATACTTATTCCCAAGAGTATCTGTTATCGCTATAAGATTTCCGTTTACATCGTAGTCATACTTGTTTACATGACCGAGAGCATCTGTCTCTGATGTAACGTTACCATTAGGATCATATGTAAGGCTCTTTACCTTGATATCACCATTATACTCAGCAATTACATTTCCATTTTCATCGTAGTCATAAGATACTTCTCTGTGCTCAGGATCTGTTACCTTTATGAGTCTCTTTAAAAGATCGTACTCATATGTAATCTTTCCTCCATTAGGAAGAATAACTTCTTCCTCATCCCAAACATTGTTATACTTAATAGATGTTTTTCTTCCTGCTTCATCCGTATATTCCGCAACTTTTCCGATATTGTTATTAGTCCATTCTTTCGAAGTTCCGTCAGGATTTACTACACGTATGAGCTTACCTAACATGTCATAGCCATACTCTGTCGCATTACCAAGAGGATCTGTTACCTTGCTGATTCTGTCCATGACATCGTATTCATAAGTAGTCTTTGCTCCAAGAGCATTCTTAGTAGAGATAACTCTTCCAAGCTTATCTCTTTCATAGAACGTCTCTACGCCCTTACTGTCCTTTATATAGCATATATCTTTATTATCATCATACTTAATGTAAGTATTATTTCCTTCCGCATCCCTTATACGTTCTATCTGACCGTTATCATCATAATAGAGTCTGCTCTCTTCATTGAGTGGATTAAGAACATTTGTAAGTTCGCCGAAGCTATTATAGGAGTACTTATATATTGCTCCATCGGGGCCTTTTACAACGATTGGCTTACCCTGTGCATTATAGGTGATATTTGTTATATTACCCTTTGCATCAATAACCTTAGTAAGGTGGCCTCTGTTATCATAGCTAAACCTTGTAGTATAACCCCTCTTATCAGTTGCTGTAGTCTTCTGGTTCTTATCGTTATAAGTAAAGCTCTCTCCAATTCCCTGCTCGGGATATCTTGTTCCGATATGACGACCGAACTCATCAGAAAGGTACTCTACTTTGAGTCCGTTCTGTTCTACAGCTGTTGTAATACGATTATTTTCATCATATGAGTATGTGATCACACCGCCGTCAGGGAAGCTCTGCTTAGTGACACGCTTCTTATCGTCATACTCATTCTTAAGGAAGTTTATTCCGTTCGGAGTGTCAACCTCTCCGATTATGCCGTTTTCATCATAGCGATACTTTCTTGTAGAACCATCAGGATATGTTACAAGTGCAAGATGTTTTTCGTCTTCTCTTACCTCATACTCATATCTTACGGCTCTTCCCGTATTATCCTTTGCTGTACAAATGCATCCGCTATCATTAAAGTAAAGTCTTATATATCTATACTCATCGCAGATACCAAGAGGGCGCTCGCCGTCATACTCTACTCTTGCAAGCTCTATCCTTTCGTTACCAAACGCTGATATTTTTCCGTCTTTCTTAAACTCAGTATAGGATCCGTCATCCTGAATGAGTCTGTAATAGTCTTTGTATTCGATAAGTCTACCTGACTCACCGTGTTCTTCTATATATTCTTTTTCTTCATTCTCGTAGTCTTCTTTTACGACAGCACGTCCGTCTTTTGTAGTTACAAACTCGATCTCGCCAATTTCATCAAGATCATATTTCTTGCTGTCTTCTTCGCCGATGATTTCATTATCTTTTCTCTTTTTCTCATTTGTGGAAGCCTTGGTAAAATATCTTACATAACTTCCCTCATGGCCGTCAGCAAAAAGGACTTTTATCTTACTGTCATCATCTTCACCCTCTTTAGTAAGGTGCATGTCAAAAAGGCTCGTCCAGCCTTTGCCGAAATAGCCTGATTCCTCGCTCTGTGCATTATAAAAACGCCTTACTGATAACGGATATACGCCCGAAATATTAAGGTCTTCTCTGTCATTTATGTAGTTTCCGTTATTGAGGTTTACGGGATCATAAAGATATATCTGACAACGCTCTACCTCTCCTCTTAAATACAACTGGTAGTCTGCCCTAAACTCAATATAGTCGTCAACATCCTCAGGCGCAAGAATATCGCTGGGATCTTTCCAACTAATATTATCCTTAGTGCCATAGAAATCTGTTATATCAAGCGCACCCTTATTAAGACCATTAATTATCTCATGGAGATTCTGTACGATGGTATCGAGCAGACTCTTGAATTCACTACCCTCTATATCGTTTGAATGTTCTTCATGGAACGCAAGGAATTTCTTCAAAAATTCGGGAACAAATCCTGCACTCTTATCATGTGTCGCAAAATCATCAAGTGCAAGATGTGCTTCTCTTGGATTAGGCCAAGTATAGCTCTTTCTTGAGATAACGTCACAGCCTCTTGCAATATTTTCCACTTCTCTGTGTATATGGGTGATTTTGGGATAAACCTCATTAAAGATTGAGTTATACCCTGCAAAGTCTTCTGCGATTTTATTAAGATGCTGAGTCTTTATTACCGCTGTATCATCTTCTGCGAGATTTTCTTTAAAATCTTCAAGCAGCGCAACTTCACCGGAATAGCCTTCCCCCTGCATCATACTTTTTAACTTTTGTATGCAATATAAAGTATCTTGAACAAGGTTTACCTGTCTGTCATTTATAAAGCCCTTAGATGAATATGCTTCAG
>JAEEGJ010011442.1_pt1 | contig 22517 bp, 5 predicted proteins | sample 8958761 | NCBI WGS metagenome assembly JAEEGJ01 (sample SAMN16246546, study PRJNA631951) | gut metagenome | biome: gut microbiome; feature: rumen; material: RS-attached | host: Bos | place: Iran: Karaj | collected 2018-10 | reverse complement strand
GCCCAGGTCGCCGCTAACTGCCGTGGTCGCGATGACCGGCAGTTCGGTGTCCTCTGTCCAAGTGTAAGTGATGCTCACCGGAACCGCCACATTGTCGCAGCCGTCCGTGTAAGTCGCCGTCCAGGTCTGGCTCTTCGCGCAGCCCGTGCCCTCGACACCGATGGTGCTCACCGTGATGGCGGCACTGATGTCGCCCTCGCAGTTGTCACTGCCCGTGAAGGCAGGTGCCACTACCGTCGGGTTGCAGCCAAGGTCGCCGCTAACTGCCGTGGTCGCGATGACCGGCAGTTCGGTGTCCTCTGTCCAGGTATAGGTCACACTCACAGGAACCGCTTCGTTGCCGCAAGCATCGGCATAATGTGCAGTCCAAGTCTGAGTATAATCACAACCAATATGAGTTGGGCCTAATGTTGTAACACTGTCCTCCGGTAATGAGATAGTTCCTCCGCAATTATCACTTATGCTGAATGTCGGAATTTCTATTACAGGATTACAATCTCCATTTGGATCGTTTTGTGAGACAATTGTAATAACAGGTTTCAACGTATCCATCACCGTAATTGTCTGCACTGAATCACTATGGCTTACATTACCACAATCATCCACCACGCGCCAGATACGAGTGAAGCTGTAACTACCATTACAAGTATTCGTCACTGCAACATCTCTGTATGTCACTGTGATATGGGAAGCATCAGAGCAGTTGTCAGCAATACCTGTAGGCACACCAGCCTCTGCAGTGGTAGTCAGTGCCTCGCAATCCTCATCCTTGTAGAAGGTCGTGTCGGCCGGTCTGGTGTAGGTCGGGCGGACCGTGTCACGCACCGTGATCGTCTGGACGCTGTCGCTCAAAGAGACATTGCCGCAGTCATCCACCACATGCCATGTACGTTTGAAGCTGTAGCTGCCCTCGCAGGTGATGGTCGTGTCGCTGTCCGTGTAGGTCACCGTAGGCTCAACCGTGCAGTTGTCGTGTACCAACGTCGGGCTTCCGGCGGCTGTCGTGTCCGTGGCAGCCAGACAGTCGGCATCCTTGTAGAACGTCGTATCAGCAGGTCTGGTGTAGGTCGGACGGACCGTGTCACGCACCGTGATCGTCTGGACAGAATCGCTCAGGCTCACGTTGCCGCAGTCATCCACCACATGCCATGTACGCTTGAAGCTGTAAGAACCCTCGCAGGTGATGGTCGTGTCGCTGTCGGTGTAGGTCACCGTAGGCTCCACCGTGCAGTTGTCGTGTACCAACGTCGGGCTTCCGGCGGCTGTCGTGTCCGTGGCAGCCAGACAGTCGGCATCCTTGTAGAAGGTCGTATCAGCAGGTCTGGTGTAAGTCGGACGGACCGTGTCACGCACCGTGATCGTCTGGACGCTGTCGCTCAAAGAGACATTGCCGCAGTCGTCCACCACATGCCATGTACGCTTGAAGCTGTAAGAACCCTCGCAGGTGATGGTCGTATCGCTGTCGGTGTAGGTCACCGTCGGTTCGGCCGTGCAGTTGTCATGCACCAGCGTCGGGGCTCCGGCAGCGGCCGTATCCGTGGCGGCCAGGCAGTCGGCATCCTTGTAGAACGTGATATCACCAGGACGCATAAAGGTCGGAGCTACTGTGTCAACCACCGTGATCTCAGTATAAGCAACAGTAGAACAGCCGTTGCCGTCCGTCACCCATACAGTATCTTTATATATACTATTGCAATAATCAGCCGGGATATTCAAAACAGCCGTATCCGACAATTGGTCGGCGGCCTTTATGGTGGATGTCGGCACCAAGTCGCCGCTCCACACGTAGGTGTAATCCAGCACAGGGGAGGATGTCACCTCAGCCGTAATATTCAGCGTTCCGACACTTGGACAAATTCCATCCCAATTAGCAAGCTGAACCACCGGATTCGGATTCACCGTCAACTTCAGCGTATCTACCTGATCGCAGTCATTGGCATCCTTATGCTGGTAGGTGTATTGACCTTCCGAAGCATACTGCACGCCATTCAACGCCCATGTATAAGGCAGCTCGCTGGCACATATCGTGTCATATACCACCTCGTTATGCACCGGATAGACCGTGATGGTCATCTCTTCAGGCGTGCCCTCACAACTCACTTCGTTATAGGTGAAGGTCGGGGTCACCTGAATATGGGCAATCGCATTCGTGTCACCATAGTTTTCTGCCGTGAACGCCGGAATATAGTCGGTGGAACCCGTAGCGGCAAGACCAATAGCGGCGTTGCTGTTCGTCCACGCAAAGCTTGTAGAACCGGTCGGCTGGTCGTCCGTAATAAACGACACGCTGTTCAACGTATTGTTATGACACACATCTCTATCCGTCAGCGGGTTCATGGAAGCCGTCGGGTTCACCGTGATGGTGAATGTTTGCGAAATGCCCTCGCAAACCACACCGTTATAAGTACAGGTCGGGGTCACCTCAATGGTTGCCACCGCAGGAGCATGAGTGGTGTTTGTCACTTGGAAAGAATTGATTCCCAAACCAGTTCCCGTTGCGGCCAAACCGATGGAAGGATTGTCGTTCGTCCAAGTATAAGTTGTGATTGTGCTCGCCTCGCCGAACGTGATAGCTTGCGTGTTCGCTTCGGTACACAACGTCTGATTGGAAAGCGTTTGCATCACCGGGGTTGGCAGTACCGTGATGGTCACATGCTGGGTGTCACCCTCACAACTCACACCGCCGTAGGTGTATGTTGGAACTACTGCAATATGGGCGAATTCTGGCATGTTGCCTGCATTCTGAGCCAAGAAGGCAGCAATTCGTCTCCCCGTACCCGAAGCGCCAAGACCTATACCCGTGTTATCATTAGTCCACTCGTATGTAGTATTGCCCGCAGGCCTGTTGACCGTGCTGAACACGATCTGCTGCGTGGTCGTGAAGTTACAGACTGTCTGGTCGGTCAGTGGGTTCATGGTGGCTTCCGGGTTCACCGTGACAGTGAAGTAAACCTCATCGCCTTCGCACTCAACACCGCCGGCCGTAAACACTGGTATCACCGAGATGTTGGCCACCTCCGGCGTAGTTCCGGCATTCACTGCCGTGAACTCAATCCGGCCTGTAGTTGTGCCGTTTGCGGCAATACCCACCGACGGATTGTCACTCTCCCAACGGAAACTGACCGCTTCGGTAGTCGTCAGTGATATGAACGTGACGGCTGTATCCGTACCCGTACACACCACAAGGTTGTCAACGTTTTCCATCTCCGGAATCGGCTTCACCACGAGGGTCAGCTTATAGACACTGTCACAGCCGAATCTGTTCGTCAGGCTGTCCCAGACAATATGCGTGCCTGCAGTGGTAGGAATCGTCACATATTCGTGTCCCACCCAAACGTATGGAGTGGTTTCACAAGTCACCGTGTCCTCCTCGAAATAATCCGGGGGATTGATGACAAGGGTAAGCTTGTAAACACTGTCGCAATCAAATGTGGTCTTTAGACTATCCCAGATGACATAGGAACCGACTTCCGTGGGGATTACCTTGCTTGGGTGATTTTCCCAAGTAAAAGTCTGGCTCTCGCAGAACAACGTATCTTCCTCGAAAAGGTAGGTCGGGTTCACAGTCAAACTTAGTGTATAAACACTGTCGCAGCCGGCTTGGGTCTTCAGAGAATCATAGTAGATTCCGCTCGTTTGAAACTTTTTGCCGCGCCATACAAACGTATTTGTGTCATTGGCACAGATCACTTCGTACTCCGGAGCAAATTCGTAGGTCGGGTTGACTTTCACGATGGCGGGTGCAAGCTCTATGCATGTGGGCGCCACATCGGTATATACCGCACCTTCCCAACCCATGTTCAGATTTGAACCGTCCGTTACCCATCTGACAAACAAACTCTTTCCTGTAGAGGTATAGGTCATCGGCATTTCGGATGTATGGTCTCCGTAGAGATGAGCCAACCGTGTGGAAGAAGTGCTGGTGCCGTTATATATATCCAAATAGTCATTGGAATTGAACGTCTTGAATGAGGTGAGCGTCAAAACCACATGACCGGAATCAGCTGTGAAAGTGTGTACTCTGCTGGCTCCGTTTGTATAATTGTCGTATTTTCCGCCATCATCGTAGAACGGAATGGAATCGTTGGCATCAAGATTAGTGGTCTTACTGCTCACATAATAGTTGAAGAGAAAATCGGGGGTAAGAGTCTTGGTACAACGGAGATGTACGTCGGGAAGGTATGGGCAGGTGGTGTCATTATAGATGGTCACATAATAGAGGGAATCCTGAATCTGATGCGTTGGGTTAAACCAGGTGGCATCGGACGCGCTCGTTAGGGTGTCACGTTGCAGAACCGTCACGCTGTCGCTCATGTACCAAGTATAATATTGCGGATAACTGATGCCCGAAGAGGCAGTAAGTGCCGCTGTTTCATCATAGCAAACCTCGTCATTGGTGGCCGTCACATACTGTCCGCCGTTGGCATCCTTGATGTGGACCGTAGCAGGTGCCAACGAAGTACACGGCTTCTCGGAGGTAGTGACAGTTCCTTTCCACCCAGCAGCGGTATAGCTTCCATTATTATAATACTTCACCCATCTGACCGTCAAACTCTTGCCGGAAGACCTCATTGTTATTGGAAGCTGGGCGGAGGTGAGCGTACCGTAAAGATTTCCTCCACTCAACACGGTGCCGGAAGTCGAGGTTCCGTCATACACAACCAGATAGTCATTGCTGTTATAGGTAGATAGACTACTGATTTCCAAGATGATGTTGCCGGAATCCGCTGTAAACGTGTGGTTCCAGGTTCCCTTGTAGTAATAATTGCCTGTCTGACCGCCTTCGTCAAAGAATGCGATGGATTGGGAAGCATTCACCAAGGTGGTCTTGTTGTTCTTTGCACTATTGAACAGGAAAGTGTCCAGCACTGTCTTCTCGCAATGGTCATGGAGACCGGGGATGTAGGGACATGTGGTGTCATTGTAAATCGACACATAGTAAAGTGAGTCCGTGATTTGGTGATCCGGCCTGAACCAAGGGGACTCTGAAGCACTGAGAACCGTGTCGGTATGCAATACCGTAGTTTTTTCTATATCATACCAAGTATAGTATTGCGGGTAGCTGAGGTCGGAGGTGGCGGTGAGCGCCGCTGTGCCATCGTAGCAGACCGTGTCATGGATGGCCGTCACATATCTGCCGCCATTGGCATCTTTGATGTGAACCGTGGCGGGCGCAAGCTCTATACATGTAGGTGCCACATCGGTATAAACATAGCCTTTCCAGCCTGGATAACCAGAATAACCGCTATTACGATACCATTTCACAGTCAGACTCTTGCCGCTGGAGATTAAAGTCTTGGGCATAGAGGAACTGAGATTCCCGTAAAGCGAATTTCCACCCAAAAGCGTTCCGGACGCGGAAGTTCCGTCATAAACGGCCAAATAATCGTTGCTGTTCGCCGTATTAAACGAATTCAGTTTCAACACCACATGGCCGGAATCCGCTGTGAACGTGTGATACCAATAATTGATACTCGTACTATAGCTGCCATCCGGACCACCTTCATCGTAGAACGGAATGGAATCCTGAGCGGTAAGGATAGTGGTACGTGAAGATTTAGAAGAATTGAACAGGAATTCATCTGCCACCGTCTTGTTGCAGTGGAGATGCACCTCTGGAATGTACGGGCAGGTGGTGTCATTGTATATAGCCACATAGTAGAGGGAATCCTTAATCTGATGCTCTGGATTAAACCAGGTGGCATCGGAAGCACTCGCAACGGTGTCTTGGTACAAAGCCGTCACACTGTCGTTCTGGTACCAAGTATAGTATTGTGGATAACCAAGGTCGGAAGTGGCAGTGAGTGCCGCCGTGCCATCGTAGCAGACCGTGTCGTTGACAGCCGTCACATACTGTCCGCCGTTGGCATCCTTGATGTGAACCGTAGCGGAAGCAAGATCCACACACTTGGATGTAGCAGTATTGTAGATATAACCATCCCAGCCAGACCTTACAGCAGAACCGTCTGTGTACCAATACACTGTCAGAGAATTGCCTGTTGAGATTATCACCCTGGGATTTGAAGCGGTTATGGTGGTTAACTCGCCTTGTAAAAGAGTATTTGTCCCTGACGCTGTTGGACCGTCATACACGCGCATATAGTCACAGCATGGTTCGGACATGAAAGATGTTAATTTCAGAACCACATGCCCGGTGTCCGTAGTGAAAGTATGCGTCCAATTTGCTCTATGGACGGCATAATCACTTCCAGGACCACCATCATCGTAGAACGGGATGGAATCAACATTAGCAACATGTGTGGTACCATTGTTTTTAGATGCGTTGTATATGAAATTGTCAGTAAGTTCCTTGGGACAAATGGTGATATGCAGTTCAGGAATGAAAGGGCAAGTGGTGTCGTTGTATATCGTCACATAGTAGAGGGAGTCCTGAATCTGATGTTCCGGGGTGAACAGCGTGGCTTCACTTGCATTGTGAACAGTATCTGTGTGTAAAACGGTCGCTGTGTCGTTCTTGTACCAAGTATAGTATTGTGGATAAGCGATTTCGGAAGTGGCGGTGAGCGCGGCCGTACCATCGTAACAGACAGTATCATGCGTAGCTGTCACATACACCCCGGAAAGAGGGCCTTTTATGGTCACATGGGAGGTTGATACAGCCACCCCAAGCTCTGTGTTCGTCTTAATCGAGCCGTTCCAACCGCTGCTCACATTGGAACCATCAGTGTACCAACGCACGGTCAAAGCCTTACCTGTAGAAGTAAAAGTCTTGGGCATAGCGGCAGTGAGATTGCCATACGCCGAGAACAAGAGAGGTGCCGAAATATTATACCCATCGTAAATATAGAGAACATCTAAATTATTATACGTTTGAAATTCGGTCAATTCCAACACAATGTTATCGTTTTCCGTTTCAAATGTGTGGATATAGTTATGATTGTTCGTATAGTTTCCTGTGGGGCCTCCCTCATCGAAAAACGGAATGGAATCTAAAGCCCTTACCAAGGTTGTTCCACCATTTTTACTGCTGTTGAGAAGGAAAGTGTCCTTGACATCTCTTTCTGCGAAGAAATAAATATCCGGTAGATAGGGACAGGTGGTGTCATTATACACAACAATATGATAGAGGGAGTCTGAAATCTGATGGGGCGGGTCAAATTCGGAACAACCACTGTTCACGGTGTCAACCAGCAGCACTTCTGTCATATTCTTGTCATACCATGTGTAATATTGCGGGTATGCAATTTCTGAACAGGCGAAAAGCGATGCCGTCCCATCATAGCACACCGTATCGTCGGTAGAGGTCACATAGACATCTGGTAGAGGCTTGTGGATAATCACATGGGATGTTGCCGTGGCCACTGCATTCTTGGAATTCGTCATGATTGATCCAGACCAACCACTACTCACACTGGAATTGTTTGTAACCCAACGTACTGTCAAAGCCTTACCTGTAGAAGTTATGACCTTGGGCATACTTGAGCTGAGATCGCCATACGCTTGGTATAGGAGCGGAGCGGATGTGGTATATCCATCGTAAATATAGAGGTTATCCGAATTGTTATACGATTGGAATGTATTCAAAATCAGCTGGATGTGGTTGTTTTCCGCTTCAAAAGTATGGGTGTAATCGCTGCTGTTCGCATAGTCTCCAAGAGGACCGCCTTCATCGTAAAATGGGATGGAATCTGCATCCGACACCAATGTTGTAAGCCTGTTTTTACTGCTGTTGAAAATAAAATCAGCCGTTGCCTCCCTGTCGGGAAGGTAATAAACTTCCGGCAAATAAGGACAAGTAGTGTCATTATATATGACAATGTGATAAAGCGTGTCAGAAATCTGGTGTGTCGGGGCGAATTCGGAACAACCACTATTCACCGTGTCAACCAACAACACTTCTGACATGTTCTTGTCATACCATGTGTAATATTGCGGGAAACCAATTTCTGAACAGGCGAAAAGCGATGCCGTTCCGTCATAGCAGACCGTATCATCGGTAGCGGTCACATTCACACCCGCCAATGGACGGTAAATCCCCACACATGCCGTATCCACAATCGGGTTCAGAACATTGATTACGGAAGCGACCCATCCGCTATTGCTGCTGCCACTGTTTTTCCAAAAACGCACCGTAAGCGCCGTATCTTGGAACACTGGGGCAGAATTGTTCGTGAACGAGGTGGGACGATACTTGGCAATCAGATTGGCGGGATCCACCGAAGATCCTCTATATACATAAATAGTATCCCTGCTCTGAGTGTTCATGCTGGTAAATTTCAGCAACACCTCACCCTGCATAGCCTTGAAGGTGTGTACCAGAGTCTCTCTTGTATTAGTATAGTTATTTGAGGCACCACCTTCATCATAGAATAAGATACTGTCGCTGGGCAGCAGGATGGTGGTCTTGTTGTTACTTGCCTGGTTGAGCAACACCGTGGAAGTACGAATCTGCTCACCTTCCGAAATGATAGCATGCCAACCATTTGCGTATGAAGTACCATGTTTGGCAAATTTAAACGTAAATGAATTAGATTCGGAAATAAACGGCCCGTTGTTGCCATACCCGGCTGTGTAACGTTCCAAAAGATGCGCATTGTCCACCACTGGTCCATCGTACAAGTAAAGCGTGTCATTCGTCTGGAAATAGTGGTTCGGAGTGGAAAATATAAGATACAGGGATTTGTTGTTAGCAGAAGTGAACGTGTGTACATAATCGCCCGGGTCACCACTGTAGTTGCCGCTCTGTCCACCGCTGTCAAAGAAATGGAGATAGTCGTTTGCGTTTACTATAGTGGTTTGCGATCCATTGCCGGCGTATGCACGAATTTCAGCTTTGTTGAGCGGCAGAACCGCCGGGCACTCCGTAGCATATTGTGTGGCAACATAATAGCACGTATCGTAAGTCAGGTTGGGAATCGTATATCTTGAGCTGCCATACTCATACAGTGTGTCACGCATCAACTCATTCATGGAGGCGTCGTACCAAGTGTAGTATTGTGGATAGACCAATTTGGGACTACGGGCCGTGACCTGTGCGGTGTCCCCATAACACACATAATCACCGGTGGTAATCAGATTCGTCTTTTCGGCAGGCGAATGGATAGTCACATCCGCCCGGGCCTGTGGCAAGTCATAAACCGTTGTCACCGTGGCGTTCCAACCACTACAGACATTGGAATTGTTAATCGTGGAGACCTGAACACCCAGCTGATTGCCTGTGGAGACAAACACCCGGTTATTCAACTGGGAGGATGTGAAATCTCCCAAGAGCGTACCCGTCCCCACTGGACCGTCATAGACATAGAAATGGTCATTATTGCACAAGTTATTGGAATTATCGAACTTCATTCTCACCTTTCCCTGCAATGCAGTGAAAGTGTGACGTAAAGTACGCTCCAACGGAGTGTAATTGCCCGATGCTCCGCCATCGTCATAGAACAACACACTGTCAATCGGGGAAAGGAAGGTGGTCTTGTTGCTTGTAAGCGGATTCAGCAACACCGTCTGCGCCTCAATAGGCGATGTGGTGATGAAAGCAGACCAGCCATTGCTGTTGCTTCCTGAATTGTTCCGGAACCGGAACGTGACACTCCCGTGTTTGGAAACAAAGCTCTGTGCATTTCCACTATTCTGGGTAGCGAGATTCCATTCAACCAAAATACTGTCCGGGTTCACCGACGATCCGTCGTAAATCCATAATGTGTCCTTATTTTGAAGATAATGGTTATTCATTTTGACATATATCTCCCCAGTTTCCGCTTTGAACGTATGGGTGTAATCGAGACGCTCGGAGCGATAGTTTGCGCTGGATCCTCCGTCATCGTAAAAACGAATAAAATCATCATTACCCACCACAGTGGTTTTACCATTAGTCCCAATATTCAGATATTTGTCTGAATACTGGTACGGAATAATGGTAGGACATGAACCTTCTGGGGTGGTGACGATGTAAAAGTAATCATCATGGCGCACGTGGTCAATGTCGTATAAGGACACATGGTCAAGAGCGGTGTCCAGCTGGACAACCGTTCTGCCATCCGATTTGAACCATGTGAAATAGACCCCGTTGTCAGAGGATGCTGTCAGCTCCGCCGAGGAATTAAAGCAGACATCCGCATTGGTGGCGGTAATCGTAACATCCTGAATGGGAGAATACAGATTGACATTTGCCTCCGCCAATGCCTCTTTCCAGTTGGAAGAGATGTTCATACTCCAACCTGTGTATGCAGCATCTGTATTACCATGCGTAAAGAGTTTAAACGTCATGCTATGTCCCGTGGAGAAGAACTGTCTTCTGGAAATGTTTCCTGTCAAATCTGCAATAAGATAATCATCGTTTGCTTCAGGACCGTCATATACATATAAATGGTCATTACTCTGCAAATAGAGGCTGGAAAGGTCAGCCTGTACTACGCCTTGTGTAGCCGTGAAGGTATGGGTAAAGTTACCTGCCGCATTGGAATAGGCACCGTTAGGACCTCCGTCATCAAAGAAACCAAATATATCTTCTGGAGATACAATCGTAACCTGTTCATTCGTGGTCGCATCCAACATAATGTCATAGTCTTTGACAATACTGCTGGAACCACCCGCATTTCCATTTGAGACAGTCGCTCTCCAACCGCTTTTGGAAACACTACCGTCCGTACGCCAAAATACCGTCAGACTATTACCTGAAGAAGTTATTGTTAACGGCATTTGGTTGGAAAGATCTCCACCTAATTTATAATTACCATTCACATATATTCTTGGACTTGACGAAGACGGACCATCAAAAAGCTCAATCCAGTCATAATTGGTGGACTCCGTGTAGAATTGTGAGAATGTCAACGTAATATTCCCTGAATCAGCCAAAAAAGTATGGTACCAAGATGCGGAAGTGGTCCAGTAATCACCCCCGGGACCTCCCTCGTCATAAAAGTTGACACGTTTTTCAGGCTCCACTTTCGTTGTTCTGCCATTGATGGAAGACGTCATCAGCACAACAGAACTGTTAAGGAAGTTATTTTCCGGCACTGTTGCCGGACAATTCGCTTCATTGCCGACAGCCACATAGTAGGTGTTCTGACGGGTCTGATTATAGACCGTGAGATTAGAGGTACCGTTATTGCTGGTATCCTGCTTCAGCATATTGAAATCCGCATCATACCATGTGAAATACTGTGGAGCGGCAATGCCTGTGGAGGCTGTCACCGTGGCACTGTCACCATAACAGACATAATCATCATTAGCCGTCACCTCAGTGACCGCAAGCGGTTCGTACAGATAGGCCGTAGCTTGGGAAGAGGCGTAATTGACCGTGTTCACCACATCGGCATTCCAACCCGATCCCACGCTGGAGCCGTCAGAGTGCCAACGCAAAGTCAGCGCACCTGTGGTACTCGTGTAAATCATGGCTGAACTGACACTCGATGTAATCTGTGTAAGCGGAATGCCCGATGCTGTTGGACCGTCATAAATGGTCAGCACATCCCCAGCATTACCTATGTTAATGGAATTCAAACGCAACGCCACCTCACCGGAACCTGTGGAGAAGGTGTGCGTGAAATCCTCGTTATTCCCATAACTGCCAACATTTCCACCCGTGTCATATAATCTAACTTTATCCGAAACACCAATCAAGGTGCTACCGTTTTTAATAACTTCAGTATGAGTGGCTATAGAATTAAACTTTCCATTCACCGCACCGGCCAATACTGCCGGACAAAAGTCCTCGCTCTCAATTGTCACATACAGCGTGGTGACCGTGCGAAGACTATCCAACGCATACTCTGACAACTGTCCGTTCTGCAAGGTGTCAATTTTCAACAAATTACGCAAAGCCTGATCTCCGAACCATTTTATATACTGCGTTCCCACCAAATCGGAAGAGGCGTGCAGATAAGCAGTTCCCAAGAAACAGACCGTATCATCGAAACCAACGATACTATAGTCATCCATCGTGAAGAAGGGCATTACATGCATGGTATCCACGTCTTCGTCCAATTGAAGGTCCGTGCGATTCCAATCCCAGTCGCCGTATGTGACCGAAGGCACGGAGTCGGCTTCAACACAATACCAGATCTGCGCCTTCACTGGATGGGCGCTGGGTACATTCTGTATAATATAGCTACGTACATTGATCACCGTGTCAATCACCATGCCGCCGGGCATGTCGCCGAGGAAAAGCATGGAATCTGCCTGGTTGACGAAATCCACGTTAGCAGGCAGTTTCACTTTTGCCCACACACTGTCAGCCGTGCCTTGACCATAGTTACGGACAGTCACCGTGACAGGATAGTCCTGCGAGCAGTGCGGCACATCGGGAACACTCACCTCCAAGGCCAACTTGATGTGCGCCACCGGCAACGCCACCTGCGCAGTACCAACGCCTTCGCAAGCCTCTATGGAAGCATCCGTCACCAACACCCGGACAAGGGTGGGTTGCGTGTTATGCTCCAACACAAGGAGAGACGTGTCACTGGCTAACAATTGCGTATCAACACTGGTCCAGGTAGCTCCGTCATCAATGGAGGTCTGCCACACATACTGGTACAGTTCTCCCCTACCGCCAGCAGCCGTGGCCGTGACTTCCGCACTGCCGTCGAAGCGGATATGCACGGAAGCGTCGGCTATAGTGCTGTACATCGTGTCAAAGACATGCACAGAAGCCGCCGCCGGACGCGGGTTGTTACTCACCGTGGCCACCCAGCCCGCTGCCTCGGTCTTACCGTTCGAGAGGAACCAGACCGTCATAGTGTCGTGACTGGAAACGATGGGAGCGGGAAGATTGCCCGTATAGTTGCCCGAATAATGGGCAATCATGGAATCCGTATTGGTCGTATTACCATTAAAGATATAGATATGGTCGTAAGTGGACTGCAGGTTCAGCATCTCAAAGGTGATGGTAATCGGTTGGCCATCCTCCGTGATGAACACTCGCTTAGCATCCATATTAGGAGAATAGTTGGCATTCAAGCCTCCATCGTCATAGAAACGGATGCTTTGTGCGCAACGGAGTACGGAAGTTCCTTGCGACATATCTAACCAATTCACCACCATTCCGTACCGGTTCTCGCAGTAGTCAGCATTGTAGGCCGTCACATAAACGGAAGTGTCCTGCGTAAGACCCGTAAAATTAAATGGGGATCTGAACGATGCGTCGTCTATAGTATCAATACGCAGTAACTCGGTCTGCTCGTAGTCGCGATACCATTTTAAATAATAAGGAACCGGCAGCACTGAAGATGCATACGTCACCCCATCTTCCGCCCGGCAGATCGGATCAGATTCGGTAATGACATCACAGGCAGATGCCACATGCGAGGTGATGTTGATGACCACGGTGTCCTCCGGGATGGTGTAGTGGCACCTGTCATCTTCCACCTCCTTCACCCAGAAGGTGCGTTGCGCCATTGCAATAAAGGTCAGCGAGTCATCGTTGGTATGCTGGGTTTCTGTAATCGCAGAGTTCTCCTCGTAGGCAATCGTGTAATGCACATCTCCTTCACCTTCCGTCAGATACCACACTTGGACTTCCTCACCCGGACACACCGTCGTATCCCTAAGAATCGTCACTCTCGGTGCGGGCCACACATTCACCTGCACACTGTCAGACGCCACCGTATTCCTACAGCCCGTGTTCAAAATTTCCACCTTGTAGTAGCCGGTGTCGGCACCACGTGGCAGGAAAACATGGGTGTCTTGCGTGTATTGTTCAAATCCGTCCGGTCCGGTCCAGTGATAGACCACACTCTCGTCCAATCCAATGGCGTAAAGATTCACATCGCTGCCCTCACATGCCTCCGTAACTTGAAGACCATCCAGGAACCATGCTTTCTTGACATGCTCCATATCCCAAACCGGGATATCAATCCAGTACGATGCCAGACACTGGTCTTCTATATAACACGACACCACCTGTCCCGCATGAACAGGAACACGGTCGAAAACACCAGTCTGGTTCTGACCCAAAATCTCTCCCGTCTTACCAGAGCCAGAGTAGAGCGTATAATTATAAGGAGCCGTACCCTCGAACGCCTTCACGCGCACGAAACCCGTGTCCGCCTGCTCATCGCACACCCAGCTGTAGGCATACTTGAACGCCACCGTACCACCATCAAACGTTATGGTGTCATATAAGACTGGCGGCGTACAATAGCTGTTGGAAGTAACACTTGGAGTAATTTCTATCACGTAAGTGCCGGCGCCCGTCACCCGTAAAGAATCCCCAAGATAGCGGTAGTTCGTATTGAATGTCGTGGTACTGCCTGTCAAGTTCTTAATAATTCTGAACCGCGGGTTGACCCGCTCAACCGAGTCATACACATCCCAATAAGTGCTTCCATTATGGTAATAATTTTTATCATTGTTATATGTCCTGTGATAAAAATATTTGTATTTCGGCTTAATGATAAGGTTCGTACATTCATAACGCAAATTGAATTCCGGCTCATCATAAAACCAGGAATAGGTGTCTGGGAAACCGGGGTGAGTTGATGCGTAAAAGGTGTCACACTTGGTTATGATTCTGAACTTATACAATCCGGATGGCAAACAATAGTCGTATAAATAGATGGAACTGTATCCAGACGGAACTATCCGTGCCAAGTTGGAGATGCTGTCCTTCTCATACGTCCAGCTGTGCGTGTCCAAATGATAGACGGCCCTGTAATTGTACTTGTTTCCTAATGGACTTTCGTACAATTCCACAATAGTGCTGTCCATATATATATTATTGAGATAATTACCATACACCCGCACATACCTCTCATACTCACAACAATAATCATAAGAAGTATAACTGTAATCAGCAGACCAATACTGATTATATCGCTCTGCTGTGGTATATTTCCACTCTTTCTTGAATGTGATATTGTCGGTGCGTGTGTAAATCGGGCAACCCTGCGCATTGTACATGGTCCGCGTGATGGGAATCACCAACGTGGTATCCAAAAAGTCACCATATTTCGGATATATGTCTTCCGCTCGCAGACGTGACGCCGGATGCGTAGAATGCGGGGAAGAATACGAGGTCCATGAATCTGTAGCACCTACGTTACCCGGCTGGGTAATATTCCGCACTGTGTCAATCTTTAGCGTGTCACCATCTGCATCAGTATAGACCCAATATATGGGATACGTCACCTGGTATTTATTACCCGTTGTACTGGTAGTCGCATCCGATGACCGGTAATGATACTCATTATAATTATAAAACCAGATAACCGGTTCCCAGTGTCCGTACGACGTGTCATAACCGCCATAGTAACCGCATGAATCATACACCGCCGCATACGGCCAGGTGTAGTCCGGTACCCAAACCCTTCCTGTCTGAAACTCCGTTGGTTTGTCCCACTGATGCCATTTAGTCAGATTGATGGTGTCGCGGCATGCAGTCATGCGCGCCTGAAATGTTACCTTCTTCCCATAAATGTCACAGTAGCCCCCTGCATTGTGGAGAGTATCCCTCACCGTCACATAATTGTTACCTGTGACAAGGTTCTGCATGTTTGGAACATACTGCCAATCAGTGGTGTCTGTGATGCCGTTGATATCCTCATGGATGAAACGGTACTGTACATACTCCGGATTGGTGTAGTATGCGTTGGGCATGTTCACCGTCATCTGAACCCTGATGACATTGGAGTCAGCGTAACTGCCAGACCACGCATACCAGCTGACAGCAGTGATTTTAGGTTCTTGTACCTCCCTCACCTGCTGCCAGACACGAGGCAGGTGGTAGTCGCACCCGTCCTCCACAAAGAAGAAATACTTCCCTGCCGCGAGAGAATCTATCGAATAGTACTCCAAATAGTCATACCTGTTCTGGTTCGTACCCGTGTATTGGTTGCCATCAAAATAGATGGTGTCTATGGGCACCGTGTCCGCGTTGCAGACACGAATCATGTAAGGGAAGGCACCGTCATAGATACGCAGCTGCACACGACCCGTATTCTCACACCACAGCGTAGGCACGGTACCATAACCCGTTACGGTTTGGGCATCCTGCTCGATCACGCTCACCTTCGGCTTCACATACGAGGTGGTGATGACCACCGTATCCGTGTCACTCAACAGGGTGTAGCGGTCATCGCCCGACTGTGTGGGATCAAAGCACAACACCTCCGCGTGGATGATGTACGTGCCCGTATCCAAAACCAACAACGGATCATACTGGCACTGTTCCGCCGTATCCGTGGGAGAATAGAGGTTCTTGTAGCAGTATTTGATGCCGGAGAGACCGTTGCCCGGATTCAGCTCGTCAAACAAGCTGTCAGGGAGAATGGTCAGCTCGTTGCCTTCACCATCCACCGGGACCACCAGCACCTTACCGTTGTTGTAGCACGTCGCCTGGGTAACTTCTGTCCGAATATGGAAGTCACACGGCGCATTATACTGCGCCCACGCGCAAATTGACATTAACACTAAAACCAATAACAGGTAAACCTTCTTCATATTTCGACTATTTATTTTTTACAAAAACAAAAAAAAACAACGAGAGAATCCATTCATACAATTCTTTCGTTGTCCATCTTACTCTTTTTGCATAAACATTTGATAATATGCATGATATAACCTTTCTGAGTACACTTGCAGGATGCAGTCAACACCGTATCCATTCCACAAACACAACAATGGCCATTACTGCAACACATATTAAACAAATTTTTAAATTTATACAATTAGAAACAAATATACAAAATTGACCGCAAATATAGCATTTTTTACATTATAAACAAGTATTTGTTGAAAAAAAACGCACTTTACTTCCTGAATATTAAAATGGTTAAATTTTAGTAAAAACACACATTGGTTTAATGAGTTCAAAATAAATTACACGAAACCGAAAAATAAATGTAATTTTTTACAGATGCGCAAAAAAAAATTTTGAGTCAAACAGAGAAGTAATTAAATTAACAAAAATTAACATTTTTACAAATCTGTTATTCAACGAAATATTATTCTTAATTCAAATCATTATTCGCTGAATAACAAACAGAAACAATAACCACTGAACTTAAAACAAAAGAACTGGTAGAAATAAAAGCGCAGGGAATCCCTGCGCTTTTATTTACAAAATCATAAAAAAACTATCCGCCAGCAGCTAATAGCCAAAAACCAGCAGCAGTCTCATCACAACTCTCTGTCTGACAAAGAGAACGTGTTTCCACGACTCATATCCCCGGTGGTAAGTCCGAGCTTGAGCCATTTCATGCGCTGGTCGCTGGAACCGTGGGTGAACTTTTCGGGATTGAAACCGCCCGTGGCTTTTTTCTGGAGATAGTCGTCACCGATGACCGCCGCACACTCGATGGCTTCGCGCAAATCGCCGTCGTCCAACGACTTGAACGTCTTGTTCTCGTAATAGCCCCAAATGCCGGCATAGAAATCAGCCTGCAGCTCGATACGGACACTCACCTTGTTGGCGTCCTTTTCGTTCATGCGCGACATCTGGCTGTGCGCCTGGTCAAGGGTGCCAAGCAGATGCTGCACGTGGTGACCCACCTCGTGCGCAATCACGTAGGCGTATGCGAAATCGCCATCGGCCCCCAACTGTTTTTTCATCGTGCTGAAAAAGCTGAGGTCGATGTACAGCTTCTCGTCGGCCGAACAGTAAAACGGTCCCACCGCAGAGGTGGCATTGCCGCAGCCCGACTGCACCGCATCGGTATAAAGCACCATCGTGGGCGACCGGTAGGTCTTGCCCATACTCTTGAACACCTCCGTCCACACGTCTTCCGTGCTGGCCAAAATCTTGCTGGCGAACTCCGCTAATTCCTGTTCCTCTTGGGTGAACTCGCGTTGGCTTTCGGTGGTGGTCACATTCTGCGACCCTATCTGCTGCAACACTTCCTGTGGGTTGCGGCCCAAAAACAGGGAAAGCAGCACCACGATTATTGTGCCGCCCACGCCGACACCGGCGATTGTGCCGCCAGACACTCTCCGACGGTCTTCTACATTTGAACTTGTTCTTCTTCCTTCTAGATTCATAATAAATGGTTATGGGTTATTGGTTATTGAAGCTGGTAATCGAGGGCCAAGGGTTGAGGGCCAAGGGCCAAGGGTCGAGGCTAGGTAATAGGCATATTCATCGCTTCATCGTTTCATCGTCTCATCGCATCATCGCATCATCGCATCATCGTCCTTCATCGTTTCGGCGGGTAGTCGAGCGAGTAGTGCAGTCCCCTACTCTCCTTGCGGGCCATGGCGTGGCGCACGATGAGGTAGCCGATGTTGATGAGGTTACGCAACTCGCAGATTTCGGGATTGAGGATGGACTTCTTGTAGAGGTCTTCGGTCTCGCGGTATAGGATTTCGAGACGGTCGAAGGCGCGTTGCAGACGCAGGTCGGAACGCACGATGCCGACATAACTGCTCATGATGGTCTGCAATTCCTTGCGTTCCTGCGTGATGAGCACCATTTCCTCGTTGAGAACAGTGCCTTCGCTGTTCCAGTCGGGAACCTCGTGGCAGATCTGGATGCTCGGCAGGTTCTCCACAGCACGGATGCAGGCGCGATGGGAAAAGACCAACGCCTCCAACAACGAATTGGATGCCAAACGGTTGGCCCCATGAAGTCCGGTAGAAGCGCACTCACCGGAGGCATAAAGATTCCGGATAGAGGTAGCGCCCCATTCGTCAGTCTGGATGCCGCCACAGGAATAGTGTTCCACAGGCACCACGGGAATCATCTCCTTGGTGATGTCAATGCCGATGCTCAGACATTTAGCGTAAATATTGGGGAAATGTTCGAAAATCTCCTTTTGGGAAATGGGCGATGTGTCGAGGAAAACATGATCGACACCCTGCTGTTTCATCTCGGAGTCGATGGCACGGGCCACAATGTCGCGGGGCGCGAGAGAACCGCGGGCATCGTACTTCTCCATGAAAGCCACCCCGTTGGCATCACGCAGAATGGCACCGGCGCCGCGCATAGCCTCGGTAATCAGGAACGAAGGAGACTCTTTAGGGTTATACAAGGACGTCGGGTGGAATTGGATGAACTCCATGCCACGCACCACACCTTTGGCACGATAGACCATTGCCACACCGTCGCCAGTGGCCACCAAGGGGTTGGTGGTGTGTTCATAGACCATTCCAAGTCCGCCGGTGGCCATCATCGTCACTTTGGCGAGGATGGTGTGTATCTTCTTGGACTCGGGGTTATAGACGTATGCGCCGTAGCAGGTGATGTCGGGAGTGCGGCGGTTCACCTCCACACCGAGATGGTGCTGGGTGATGATTTCCACCGCCAGACGGTCTTCGTAAATCTCGATGTTCGGATTCTTCCGCGCAGCCAAAATCAGCTTCTGCTCAATCTCGTAGCCGGTGATATCCTTATGGTGCAGAATACGGTTCATGGAGTGGCCTCCCTCTTTTCCAAGGGCGAAACTGCCGTCCTTGTTCTTGTCGAAATCCACCCCCCACTGCACCAACTCCATCACGCGCTCGGTGGCCTCGCGGATGGTCAGCTCCACGATGTGACGGTCGGAAAGCTCGTCGCCGGCCACCATCGTGTCCTCAATATGCTTCTCGTAAGTGTCCGGCTTGTAGATGACGGAGGCGATGCCACCCTGCGCATAGCGTGTGGAGCCGTCGTCCATCTTCGCCTTTGTAACCATGCAGACTTTGCCGAAATTGGCGGCCTTCAGTGCGAAACACAGTCCGGCAATACCCGAACCGATCACCAAAAAATCTACTTCTTTACGCATAATCTCGCTTAATGAATATTCGGGTGCAAAGGTACAATTTTTTTTGTAGGGGCGAATAATTATTCGCCCCTACAACATAAACCGCAAATCGTAAAGGCAAATCGCAAATCGTAATAAAAAAAATGTATTTTTGCAATCCCAATATTTGTATATACAATTTAAATATAAAGCATTATGAGCAAATTAATTTCTATTGAAGACGCGGTTGCGCATGTGAAAGACGGAATGACTCTGATGATCGGCGGTTTCTTGGGCGCCGGCACAGGAGTGAAAATGGTGGAAGCCATTGCTAACAAAGGTGTTAAGGACTTAACCCTGATCTGCAACGACACGGCTTATCCGAACAAAGCCATCGGCATGCTGATTTCCAACAAGCAGGTGAAAAAGCTCTACGCCTCCCATATCGGCACCAACGCGGACACTATCCAACAGCTGAACGAGAAGACCCTCGAAATCGAATTTTGCCCGCAAGGCACCCTCGCTGAACGTATCCGTTGCGGCGGCGCAGGTCTCGGTGGTGTCCTCACCCAGACCGGTCTCGGCACCGTGGTGGAGAACGGCAAACGCAAAATCGAAGTCGATGGCAAGGAATACCTCCTTGAACTGCCTCTCCACGCCGATGTCGCCATCATCGGCGCCAGCATCTGCGACGAGATGGGCAATGCCATCTACAAAGGCACGACCCAAAACTTCAACCCCATGATGGCCGCCGCTGCCGACCTGGTGATTCTGGAAACCAAGGAATTAGTTCCCACCGGCTCCATCCCGATGGAACAGATCCACACTCCTGGAATCTATGTCGATTATATCGTGAAGTAAGACTTGAGACTTGAGACTTGAGACTTGAGACTTGGGACTTGAGACTTGGGACTTGGGACTTGGGACTTGAGACTTAAGTCTAAAATCGAAAATATGAGGAAAGTACTCCTTACAATAATAGTACTAACAATCCTATTCCGTTCGGGCCTCGCGCAAAGCAACCCGAACGGTTTTGATATGGCTTTGGACAAAAAGGTCACCAAGATGCGCTGCGTACCCTGTGACGAAAAAGGGCTCTGCCTGGTGCTCGAAAAAAAGGAAAAAAAGATCAAACGACTGATTCTCAATCATTACGACACGCTATTCAACAAACAGTTTGACACTTCTTTGACCTTGACGTCCGGCATGTTGCCCACAAGCTGTTTTTATGAGAACGGGGCTCTGGTGACTGTCTGTCAGCAGTTCGTGAAATCCCGTCTGACAGGAGAAGGAGTCCTGTTTATCTACCACCCCGAAAGCCGGCGGCTGGAACAGCGCGTCATTTCCGGGATACCTGGAATCGTTTCGGCGGAAAGATGGCACCACTACCAGGGAAACTTTTTCTTCACCGTGCATACCCGCAACGGCATGGAAGTCTGGTTTCTGCCGCAATCAGCCGCGGAACCGATACCGTTCTCTTTCACACTGGAGAATCCAGGGCAGGTGCTTACCACCGCCGTTGATACTGCTCAGAGAAAAGCCGTTATCTGTTTCAACTCCGGCGAACGTACGATGTATTTCGAGACCGACTTTTACGGGAAATCCTCCTTCGCCAACATCCTCAACGAACCCGCCACCCAAGCGCAATGGTTACCTATCAGTCGCAACCACTCCGTGCTGATGCTCTATTACCAAGGCGAAGAGATTTTCTACTTTCACCCAGTCAACATCCTGAACCACAAGGTCATACCTTCGGAAACCATCTACTGTTCCGACATTTCCGACCCGACTCTCCCCGATCGTGTCAAGAACAAACAGACGGTGATCATTGCACCTCACACCTTCGTCAATTTCCTTTCAGGCGAGGCCTGTGTCGATAAAGACGGGATAGCTTGTATAACAGAACTTTACTATACCGAATACTACAACTATTTCAACGGCTGGTATGTGGAGCCGCGTTTCAACGGTTACCGCTACGAGCGCGCCGACGTACACTTCTTTGACACCAACGGCGTATTTCTGACTAATGTCATTTTCCCCTACGACGAAGAGTCTTCCCTTCATTCGCATATCATCAAGAAGCTGAAAATCTTCCCGTTACAAAACAACGACATTCTCCTTTACTATCAGAACGCACAGGAGCAGACCTCCATGCTGATTGACTCCGCCTTCAAAACGAAAGACCCCGTACGTACCACAGCGCTTCCGCTCCCAAAAATCGCGTTCAAGAAGCAGCGTCTCGCTGTGGATCGCTTCGAGCCGTGGTACGGCGACAACCAGTTCATGCTCACCGCCTTCCGCGTCAATGTCATGTCGCAAAGGAAAGTGGGATATATGGTCCGAAAGTTGGAATACAATTAGTTTTTCAGAGTACCGATAAAAAATGTATTTTTGCCCCATTAATTTTAACATCCAAAAATAAGACATAAAAATGGAAAAATTCGATCCCGCAACCAACCTTGAAAGATTGGACAAAAAAGACGCTTACCGTGGCGTCAACCCGGCTATCTGCGATAGCGCAACATTCATGTTCGAACAGGCCAAGACGATGACCGACACCTTCCATGGCGAAACCGAGGGCTACTTCCTCTACTCCCGCCACTGGAACCCCAGCACCCTTTCTTTGGCACAGTCATTGGCTGCCATCGAAGGCACTGAGCTGGCCTGGACCACCGGTTCCGGCATGGCCGCCATCACCGTTGCTTTGTTGCACGAAGTGAAGAGCGGCGACCATATCGTCTCCAGCATGACCACTTACGGCGGCACCTTCGCCTTCTTGAACAACTACCTCAAGAAGTTCAATGTCGATGTCACCTTCGTGAACATGCAGGATTTGGATGCCGTGAAGAAGGCCATCCGTCCGAACACCAAGGTGCTCTACACCGAGACGATGAACAACCCGTT
>JAEEGJ010011439.1_pt1 | contig 22520 bp, 23 predicted proteins | sample 8958761 | NCBI WGS metagenome assembly JAEEGJ01 (sample SAMN16246546, study PRJNA631951) | gut metagenome | biome: gut microbiome; feature: rumen; material: RS-attached | host: Bos | place: Iran: Karaj | collected 2018-10 | reverse complement strand
GGGGGCCGCGCCTCGGCGCCCCTTGCGTGGGGGCGATCTTGGCGCGCCCGTCCCCAAAAGCCCCGGTAATTTGGGGGGGGGGGGGGGGTTGGGGGGGGGGCGGGGGGGGTGTAACAGAATTAAGGAAATAGCCGCATTAATGATAACCTTGTTTTTTATTCCATCGATAAATAATCTTAAATTTTTTTCAACACAAATTGTGTTTCTTTTTGTATTATATCTTGTATAATAGTTTTATAAAATCCGATTTTGTGAATTTTAATGAAACATTCTGAACCACAAAATTATTATTCAAGTGAGAGATTTCAAGCTTTTTTCCGTCTAATATACGAAGCCTCCGGAAGCTTAATTTTTGAAAGGAGAAATAATTTGGATAGAGGCGCCGACAATTATCGTATTTTTCTCAAAGGTGATGAGACAGGTCTTGTTGAAATTATAGGTGAATATCGGGAAGGTTTGATTCTTTTTGTAAATGGTATAGTGCACAATATGCACGATGCAGAAGATATCGCCCAAGACACATTTGTACGGCTGATAGTAAAAAAGCCAAGGTTTTCCGGCAACAGTTCATTTAAAACATGGCTTTATGCTATCGCACGTAATATGGCAATTGATCATTTAAAAGACATAAATGATTATCGAATGCTTACTATGTCAGATTGTGATAAAGTCAATTATGTTGAGCAAGACGTTGAATCTGCATACATAAAAGATGAAAAGAACTTACATCTGCATAATATAATTAAAACCTTACCTGACGATTATAGGCAAGTCTTATACTTGATCTATTTTGAGAATTTTGATAATTCAAGCGTTGCTAAAATAATGAAAAAGAATAAGAGACAAATTGTGAACCTTGTATACAGAGCTAAAAAGGCTCTGAAAGCTAAACTAATGAAGGAGGGGTTTGATAATGAAAACAAATGAGATGATGGCAAAAGATGTTATAGAAAAGAGTAAAAAAATCATAAACAAGAGAAAAATAAGGAATAGAACGATAACACTATTAATTGTGATGATGTTTATATTTGTTACGGTTGTTGCTATGGTAATTACTGCCGGGGCAAGTATTGCCAAGAACCCGCTTCCGCTACCAAGCGAAACCACATACGAAATAATAACAAAAGATATAAGTGAAAAGACCGTGATAACAGATGAAACGGAAAAGGATGAACAAACGGAACTTACAAACATCATAGCGGAAACGATTGGTTCGGATAAACAAATCACTACTGAACAAATTGAAACATCAATTGACACGACGGCAGCGATATTCACTGATATACCGAGTACAGAATCGAATGAACAGACCGAAACGGAACATGGAATCATTACGGACAACGAAACAACTATTGAACCTTCAAAAAATGACATTGATAGAAACAATGTTATTTGGGCAAGTGAATCTTCAGAAGAAGATGAAGGTTATGGCGAGTTTTATGGAAAAAATATAACATGCTCGTTATACGAGGCGTTAAAAAATCCAGATGCTGTTATTGCAGTTCGAATCTGTTTACCTGTAGAGAAAACGTTTGTATATAATGACAAAGAGTATTCCAAGTATTATGATGAAGCTGTAAAAGAGATCGAGGAAGAAATCCTCGCAAAAAGAAGATATGATGCTTTTATGCAATGCGCAGATCAATATATCAGTATGAGAAGCGAAAAACCGGAAAATTACGGTGGACCGCTTGATTGGCAGAAGCCGTGGTACGATGGCATGACAGAGTTTTTTGGACAAGAGTTTTTGTCAAAATATATTGATAATAATAAACCCTTGTATGAAAAGCTGGAAGAAGATATGAATCATATTTCGACGACTGCGCGTGATGAGTTAAAAAAAGTGCGTGAAGCTTACTTTAAGATTGCTTTGAAAGAGGCAGAAGAAATAATTAAAGCTCAAAATGTAGAATATAGCCTGAACACGGATTCAATAATCGTTTTCGTAACAACTGAGGATTTCAAATCATTAAGTCTTGGTAAATTCTCAGAATCGATGTGTATTTGGGCGTCTAAGTTTGGTCAAAATGATGATATGGATTTGCTTGTGTAATAAGTAAGAAAATTTCTCCCGACGGATATGTTCTTGCCAGCATAGGGAATGTTTCAGGATATAGTGATAAATTCACCTCTAAAAACATGTGGGTCGTGTATCAGAACGGAAGAATTATATATAGATTTAATAATAACACAATAACTATGCGTATTGCGATTGATTTTTTCAAAATTTACAAAAGATTAAACGGAAGAAATAAATTCTTTTTAAGCGAGATGTTTTAAAAAAACAAATTATGAACAACAAAGGAGAATTATATCATATGAAAAAGATAACAACTAAGTTACTTGTGTTAGTATTTATTATAATCTTATGTAGTTGCAGCAAAAGCAATGACCCTATGTTTGCCGATGTTACAGCGTTTGACAGTTCAAATGATTACTGCGAAGAGACAGCACCAGTACACAATGATTTGATCACACTCGATTTATCTGACGTAGTTATTTCAACAGAAACGGTCAAAACGGTTTTTTATGACGGTACATACCAGAAAGAAGATCGCGATTTCGATCTTGAATTCACAAGTATTACGCTGAATGAAAAAAAGACAGTCGAGGTTCCGAATAACTGTTATATTAGAATTCCTGATAATAGGCCGGCTAAGTATATTACCAATAAAACACCGATATGTGCTGTATTATACGATGAAACCGGAAAAAGAGAAATCAGTATCAACGACAAACGGCTGATTGCACTTATGAATTTCAATTGTTATGAAGGATATGAAACGAACAGTAATTACAGGTTTCAGTCACAAGGACAGGTTACAAACGAACCATCAATATTCTCGAAGACTCCCCGGTTGGTAATTACATATTCAAATTATTCTAGCAACTTAGCAGACTATGATCTTATGCAAGTGATAATATGTGATAAAGAATACTATTTTATATACAATTCTAGGCAAAACATTGTTTATCCTGAGTATTCATATGAGATTTATTCAGTTGTTCCATATGGGGATATTCTATATAATAATGATACAGTTCCTCCGTTTTTGAAAATGTTTGGGTTTGTTTATTGATTGTATCTTCTTTAAATAATAACAGCATTAGTTACCGTTTGCTTTGAAAAACGGGCATGAGCTTGCAACACGTTCAACAGGTACAACGAGCGTATTTTATTTATTTATTATCAAGAGATTACTCCGTCAAAAACATAATACTCTTGTGCGATTTTTTGATGTATACAGACACTTTCTTTTATGAAATACATCCAGTAATACATATGTTTATTCGTCGCGCATTAGACATTGAGTGGCTCTTTTCTATAAATTATATGAAAACCTAAGAAACTTTCAAATAAGCTCTTGACAAACATCTGTTCGTGTGATACAATGTATCGCGTATCGAACAGATGTTCTTTTTGTAGAACTCGTTTATTCGGAAATATCGCGTCCACGGTTTAACAAGCACTGAATTTGCTGCAGCAAATTCGCTCTCAGGGCGTCCCCTGAAACCCATTAGAAGCAGTTCTTTACGCTTTTTCTTGCCAAAACAACGACGCCGAAACGACGTCGTTAAAGCCGAAAACGACTGCGTTGAAAATTGAGGCTGATTTTTCACAATCCATTACACAGCCTGCCGTTGCGGGCTGACGTGAGCGGCGCGAGAGGCGGTAACGACGCCACTTCTTTAACCCGCTCAAAAATCGGTCGGCGCAAAAAAGCATCAAATGTTCCGTATAAAAGCGGTATCCGCAGATACCGCAATCCCCCTCGGAGAGCGCATCGCACTTTTGGCTCTGCCGAAAGTGCTTTTGCGTTACTCTTGACAAGAGTAACAGAACACATCATTAGATATTCTGATCAGAAATCAGTCCTTCAGCATATTTATAAATGTATTCTTTGTATTTTTCTTTTTGATCTACTTTCATAGATGTGTTTTCAAAGATACCATCAAGCTCTGATTGACTGATAATTTCTTTAGCTAAATCAGGGGTATATACCTGATGAAGTATGACTTTAAAAGGGCATAAAACCGATATGTCGAGTTTCTCGTAATATTCTTCTTGATACGAAAAAGCAATAAGATACAGAGCGTTCTTTTTTATAACAGGAATATTTCCATATTCTCCGTTGCGTAAAACTCCGGATTCAAATTTCACATTTGGATCAGTCGCTTTTATTACATTTCCCTTTTTCAGACACGTAAATTGATCTGCATCACTTGACGCACTGAAAACGTTGACAATTTCAAACGTATACAATGGTACATATGTTTCATCCTTAAGTATCACTGCATTTGTATCAACGTCTGTCGGCCTAACAAGACATACTGCCGCCTCTGCGTGTGCACTGACATTATATTCATTTGTTCGGTCAACTGCCTCAAACAAACTCTGCGGGTCTAATATGCTTTTTTTCATAATTCTTTTTGACGTATAATCGTCATCGTCGCTGTTAGCAAAACTAAAGAACGGTTCGATTTCATATTCGGGATATTGCGTATCCGTCTCTTTTGCAGTATTTTTCTTATTGTCAGCTAACACCGTTGTTGCGCAGGCCTGTTCTTCCAGATTTGTATCCGTAGTTACGACGCTGGAACAAGCGTTAAAAAGCATCAATATAACAACGAATATAATAACAATTAATACTTTCTTCACAATTCTGCTCTCCTTTCAATGCGAACAATTGAGATGATATTCAAACTTCCTTAATTATGGGAAACGGGGCGGGGAGTCCCCAACGTAACCCGTCCGTAAGGACGGATTTCACCCGCACGCAAGGGCGGATTTCACCGTTCGGCATCGCCGAACAAAAACTCCCGCCGGGCCGTGTGGTCGGGCATTGAGAAACCCTGCCTGTGCAGGTTGGTGTCCTCTCCCGTACTTTGTGCTCCCAACGTCTTTTTATCCCGTGCGCGTTGCCGCTTGAACAGGGGATAGAAAGGAGGTCTGCATCCCGACACGGGAAGCCCGGACTCCATTGTTCTCTCGTGGGTTTTAACGCCCATACCATCACTAACCAAGCAGGATAGTATTTACTGATCTACCGGGTCTTATTCTTCTTCGTCGTAGTCTATTTCAGAATTCAGATAGTCGTCTATCTCGTCAGCAACGGCATCAAACTCATCGTCGTCGTCAACGGTGACGAGCATCGTCTCGCCCTCTTCCTCTTCGGCGCGGAGTATAACGTATCCGTCCTCCTCGTCCTTCTCCGGCTTTTCCGGCAGAAGCGCGTAATACTGACTGCCGTTATATTCAATAACGCAGAGTATTATAAATCTTTCCTCTTTGCCGTCCTCGTCCGTTAAGGTTATTATTTCATCTTCATCAAAAAGCTCTTCTGCCATTATCTTGTTTCCTTTCGTTTTTTCTACTTCTATTTTATCTTATTTTTTTGTAATTGTCAAGATGTATTACAATAATCTGTTGACTTTTTTGTTCTCTTGGTTTATAATATACACGGCAATACGAATTTATGAGAGGCATATAATGAATTTCAGGGAAAAACTGGCAAGATTTTTTTACGGCAGGTACGGCTCAGACCAGTTGAATCTGTTTTTGATGATACTGTGCATGGCGCTTCTTTTCATCGCTTTCTTTTTACCCGCCGTGCCGTCGTATATACTTCGCGGAGCGTCGACGCTTATCATGATACTTGCGATACTGCGCATAATGTCAAGAAACGTAGATAAAAGAAGACGGGAAAACGCGGTCTTTATGAAAATATTATTCGCCGTAAAATCGTTTTTTATCCGTCAGTTCAACCGCGTAAGATATATCAAAACGTACAGATACAGAAAATGCCCGGGATGCAAGAATCACCTGCGTTTTCCTTATAAAAAAGGCGAACATGACGTGAGATGCCCCAGATGCGGCAGGGATTTCCACATTAAACTCTGAAAGGAAACAAAATAATGGCAAGAATACTTATAGCAGACGACGACAGATCCATAGCCGAGCTGATTTCGGACGCGCTTACGGACGAGGGATACGAGACGGAAATAGTGGCAGACGGCGAGAAGGCGTTATACAAAATAGAACATTCCGCGGAATATTCTCTTATACTGCTTGACATTATGATGCCGCGCATGGACGGACTTGAGGTGTGCCGCAGGATACGCGACACGGTATCCTGCCCCATAATTTTCGTCACCGCGAAAAACAGGACGATAGACACGCTTCTCGGTCTCGGCATGGGCGCGGACGACTATATAGCAAAGCCGTTCGTTTTAGACGAGCTCGTCGCGCGCGTCAAGGCTCACATCCGCCGCCAGCAGCGCACCGTTCCGATAAGCGAATCCACCGTGCTCAAAAGCGGGGATATCGAAATACACAGGGACACGTACACCGCATACAAATCCGGCGAAAAAATACCCGTTTCCGCAAGGGAGTTCCAGCTTTTGCAATACCTGATGGAAAACGAGGGCAAGGTGCTTTCGCGCGACCAGATATTCGAGGCGGTCTGGGGCACGGAATACGGCGACGCCGGTACAGTTGCCGTCAACATAAAGAACCTGCGCGACAAAATAGACGTAGAGGGCAAGTACATCAAAACGGTCTGGGGCGTGGGCTACAAATTCACGACGGTGAGCTGATATGAAGCTTGGTACCAAACTGACGATAATCATCGTCGCCGCGTTTACCGTAAACGCCGCCGTCACCGTACTTTTCACGATGCCGGACACGAACCCCGCGCTGTCTTTGACCGTCATACCCATAGTCCACGTCATAACTTTGCTTGCGGCGGTCGTATCCGTGCGTTTCATAATAACGAAACCGCTTAAAAAGCTTGTGGACAGCATACAGAGCTACCGCTCCGGAAAAAAGCTGAACCATATACAGAGGACCGACGAGATAGGCGAGCTGTATAACAGCTTTGCGGATATGACTAACCAGCTTGACGAGGAAAAATCCGCGCAGAACCGCATCATAGCGTCCATTTCTCACGATATAAAAACTCCTCTCACCTCCGTTATGGGCTACACGGAGTTTTTGAAAAACCCCAATCTGCCGCAGGCGAGGCGGGAGAAGTATATAAACACGATATACACGAAAGCGCTTGACATCCAGGACACGGTCTTAGGCTTTGACGATTATCTGAGCCACAACCTTGACCTGAATCTCAAACGCGAATTTCTGACGGTAAACGATCTTTTATCGTTTGCGTGCGAAAGCATAAAGACGGACACCGTAAACAGCGGCGCGTCCGTGACCTGCGCCGTAAACGGCTGTGAAAACGAGCAGGTCTACGCGGACAGATCGCGTCTGCGCCGCGTCTTTACGAACGTCGCGAGCAATTCCCTGCGCCACTCCGACAAAACGGAGCTTGAAATATCGCTTTCAGCCGAAAAGCGCAAGGATGAGATAGTTATAAAAATAACGGATAACGGCTGCGGCGTAAAACCGGACCAGCTTGAAAAGATATTCGAGCCGCTTTACACCACGGACACGAGCCGCTCCGTCGCGGGTCTCGGACTGTCTATCTGCCGGCAGATAATCGGCTCGCACGGCGGAACGATCTGGGCGGAGTCCGAATACGGAAAGTATTTTTCCGTCTGTTTCACGCTGCCGCTCGTCACCTCTTTGAAAAAACCGGAGTGATCTGTTTTCCCCTCATTGCCGCCTGTATGCAGTTTTCCAATTCGGAAAAATCCGCTACGAGCGAATGAGGTTTTTTTTCTTTATCGTCCATATACATCGGCACAAAATAAAAATTCTTGCGGTTTAAAAGCGAGCCGATGTTTTTAAGGTTCGCGCCGAGCGCGTCGTTTGAACACAGCGCTATAAGCACCGGTCTGTCCGCGCGCAGAGCAGCCTTTGCGGCAAGCGTTACGGAGCTGTCCGATACGCCGGAGGCGAGCTTTGACAGGGTATTTCCGGTGCACGGGCAGATGACGAGCAGATCGAGCGGCTCAAACGGTCCGAGCGGCTCCGCGCCCTCCACCGTGGTCACCGGTTCTCTGCCGCATATATCCGTTACGGCTGAGATCAGCCCGTCGTGCGTACCGAAACGCGTGTCCGTATTCGCCGCGCGCTCCGACAAAACGGGAACTATCTCGTATTTTTCCGAAAGCTCTTTCATCGCTTTCAGCGCCTTTTTATGCGTGCAGAACGAGCCGCAGATGCAGAATCCTATTTTCATATAACGCCCTTCTTTCTCATAACGGAGATAACTGCGTCCGCTATGTTTTTCCCCGCGGTCTTCGGCGCGACCTTGCCGGGCAAGGACAGCGCGTGTATCGCTTTGAGCCCCAGGCGCTCCGCCGCCTCAAAATCAACGCCGCCGGGGACCGACGCAAGATCGATGATCAGCGTGTCCGGTCTGACAAACGAAAGCACGTTGTTGTCAAGCACGGGCGCCGGTACGGTGTTTATTATTACGTCTTTATCCCGCACGGCGCGGCATATTTCTTTCATATCCGCGGTATAATATCCCGTGGCTTTCGCCCACGCGAGTGCGTCAGCATGCCTTGCGCAGACCGTCACGGACGAATGAAGAGCGGAAAACGCGGCTGATACGGCTTTGCCAACTCTGCCGTAGCCTGAAACGAGCGTTTTCGTTCCGTGCACGGTTACCGGCAGTTCTTTCATTGCAAGCTCCAGCGCGCCTTCCGCGGTCGGTATCGCGTTTTTTACGACAAGCTCCTCGTCTTTCATGTAATCTATAACGCTTAAAAGCCGCGCCTCCGCTTTTTCAATAAATCCCGGCGGACAGACGCCGGCTAAAACGAGCTGCGTCGGCGTTACCGCGTCAAGCGCTTCGTCGATCCTTATGTCGGTGCACGAAAACGGCGCGTTTATGCGGCAGCCGTCGTGCGAATACGGCACGGGAAGTATCACCGCCGCGGCTCCCTTCACCGCATCCTTCACCGTCCTGCATCTGACCGCATCCCCGCAGTCCGGCGCGGCGCAGTCAAACCCGCAGAAGCTGACCTCAAAACCGCATTCTGCAAGCTTTTTTGCGCAGTATATCATTCTTATATCGCCGCCTATGACGGCGAGCTTTATATCGTTCATAACAGTATAACTTTATCCTTTCATTATAATATCCTGCCGATAATATTATATGAAAGCGGAGCCCATACCGTCCGGGCATCGCGGATTTGACAGCAAGGACACGCAAAAACGCGAATATTAATAAAAAAAACACAAAAATTCAACAAAAATTGATATAAAGTTGAGTTTATTATTGTAAAATTATAGATAACAGTTATTCAAAAGGATGCTAAGATGAGCAGGCAAAAGGACTATTCAAAAAGGATATTTACGATTCCGAACATAATCTCGATGTTCCGTCTTTTTCTCATACCCGTTTTTATCTGGTCTTATCTGATACTTGAAAACACGGTATTGACCGTTATACTGCTTGCGGTATCCGGACTAAGCGATATTGTTGACGGGTTTATCGCGCGGAAATTCAATATGATAAGCGACGTGGGCAAAGTGCTTGACCCGGTCGCGGACAAATTTACACAGTTTGCGATAATAACGTGTTTGATATTCCGTTTCAACTATATGATAATACCGTTCGTTTTCCTTCTTATAAAGGAAGTCTCAGACGTTATTACAGGCATAGCGGTGATAAAAACCACAAAGACCGTCAACGGTGCGGAATGGCACGGCAAGCTTGCGTCGGTATGCATTTATATAATGATGGTGGCGCATATAATATGGCCGCTGTTCACCGGCGGCGGACAGATACCGACCGTCGTATCGATCGTTCTCGTCGCGATAGCGACCGCCGCGACTATACTTTCGTTCGTTCTTTATACGGTAAGAAACATAAAGCTCATAAAGAACAGAAAGAAAGAACCGGAAGAAGAACCTGCCCAAAACTGAAATTATTTTTTTTGATAATATAAAACGAAAGGAATAAAGACAATGTCCAAAGTATACGTATTCTACAATCCTTTGGCGGGACACGGGAAAAATCCGCTTGACCGTCAGCACCTGATCGATTTCTTCAAAGACGACGAGTGCATCTTCTGCGATATGACCGCGCCGGAAACGTACGGCGAGACGGTAGCGAAGATAGAAGAGACCGACAAGCTCGTTATCTGCGGCGGCGACGGAACGCTCAACCGCTTCCTGAACCTCTCGGAAGACGTTCCCGTCAAGTGCGAGATATATCATTTCCCCGGCGGCAGCGGCAACGACTTTGCGCACGATCTGGGCAAGGATAACGATCCCGATCCGTTCGTCATAACGCAGTACGTACAGCATCTTCCGACGGTGGAAGTCAAGGGCAAGACTTATAAATTCTTGAACGGCGTAGGCTACGGCATAGACGGCTACTGCTGCGAGGTGGGAGACGAGGAGAAAAAGAAATCCGACAAACCCGTAAACTACACGAGCATAGCCATAAACGGTCTTCTGTTCCACTACAAACCGACGACGGCGACCGTTACCGTTGACGGCGTAAAGCACGTATTTGAAAAAGCGTGGCTCGCTCCGACGATGAACGGCAGATTCTACGGCGGCGGCATGAACGCGGCGCCCGAGCAGGACAGATTACATAACGAAACGCTGTCCGTAATGCTCTTCCACGGAGCCGGAAGGATAAGAACGCTTATAGCTTTTCCGAAGATATTCAAGGGCGAGCACGTAAAGAATAAAAAGATGGTAACCGTAATGACCGGCAAGGAGATAAAGGTCGAATTCGATTCGCCGAGAGCCTTGCAGATAGACGGCGAAACGTTCCTTGACGTAAAAGAGTATACCGCGAAAGCGCCGAAAAACTGATGTACGGGGCGCGACCCGTCATTATTGAATAACGCACAAAAGCTCCCATAGCGGTGTACTTCGTAAGGAAGTACACCGCAGCTAAATTCGCCTGCGGCGAGCTAAATCGGGCGTTGCCCGGCTAAATTTGCTTCGCAAGCTAAATTCGGCTTCGCCGAGCTAAAAGAGGCGAATTTAATTTAGCTGAAAACCTGTGGTTTTCAATTTAGCTGAAGTCGTAAGACTTCAATTTAGCTGCGAGCGTAAGCGAGCAATTTAGCTGAATAATAAAAACCTTTCCTATATCGGAAGGGTTAAGACGAGCTGAAAGAAAATAACCCACTATGACACTTTCTATAATTGAAAGATGTCAGAGTGGGTTTGTTTCTTCTTTATATAGCCTCTCCCTACGGCAGTTTTTTACTATGAATTCGTTATTTTTCAATTGTCCCGCTTATCGTTGCAGTATACATATCGTCGGTCACGGGTTTGTATCTTTCACCGCTGTAATCGCTTGTAAAGCCGTTGTACGCTCTGTACACTTCTCCCGTCTGAGTATCATATACTCTTTCATATCCTAACGTGGCGTCGCTTTGCTTCTGGCTTATGATATCATAAGAGCTGTTTCTGCTGTTCCATGAATCTATTATCATATCTGATATTTCATCATAGATCTTCGCGTTTGCCTTGACGGCCTCTATCTGTGCGGACTGCTCTCTGTTAAAGCCTTTCATGAATTCATCGGTAAATTCTATTGTTCCGAGCGAATAATCAAGAATGCTCATCCAGTTGTTGAATTCCGCGTCCGGGGCATGCATTATGATGTTATGGTACGATTTCAGCGGAGCAAGATCAAGACCGTACATCATATAAGAACCTGTATCAACGACTGTCGCCGTGAAAAGCCCCTGCAGTTTTTCGCCGCCGGAGGAAGTATACGTTCCTCTTAAAATATCGCCGCCCAGCGCGTTTTTACCTAAATTTTCAATCACAGTGAAATCATTTGTAACGATATAGAAATCCTCTTTTAGCTGCGTGTCGTTTGCAAGCTTTGCATTATGCGCCCACGCCTTGTAAAAGCCTTCGGTGGTTTGCGGATCGACCGCCGCAAGCTGACCGAATATTGAAGACGGATACAGGCTGTAATATTTTGCTCTCGCCTCTTCCGATTTAAGGAAACCGGATACCGCCAAAGAAAACATATATCCTATCTCGGGTCTTTCGGGATTGTATACTCTGAAAGAATATCCGGAGTACGTCACGACCTTCGGTACGAATACTTTCCAGCCCTTCGGTATCTGAAGCCGGATCTTTCCGTTGTCGAACGTTTCATATTTTACGGAACTTGTTTCCGCTTTTTTGATTTTTACGGAGCCTCCGTCGCTTTTTCTTGTGAGATTTATATTGATGCATCCCACGGAAGTAAGACAAATCAAGAGCGCGAGAATAACGACTGATATTTGTTTTTTCATACTTTTCTCCTTTTATTTTTTTAAGTTCCGGCTGCCTTTATTGTGACCGCAGGCTCTTGTCAAACGCTTTGACTATGTTGTCTATCTTCTTTGCCGCGGATTTCTGATATTTTTTCAGCTCGCCGCTTATGTCGGTCGACCCTCTCTGCAAAAGATCGCGGACGTATGAGCCGACGCCGTCGTGCATATTGACGTACGCCATATCGAACGCGCGGTTTCTTACGATATAATCTATCATATCCGAGGAATCCGCGTCGCGCGTCACTTTACGTTTCAGGTAGTTCTCTTTCAGCACGGGCGTTACTGTGCGGTACGCTTCGCTCGCGAGCGCTTCAATAATAATCGATACGAATTCGCGGTTCGCCGCCGGTACCGTAGCGGGAACGCATATCATACTTGACGCGCCGTTTACGAACGATTTGTAATCGCTCTGCGACGAATCAAGCTTCGGAACGGGCAGTATGCCGAATTCGTCGTCCATTTCACGCAGAGTTCCGGACGCGGCAAGCGTGGAGTCGTAAAACAGCGCGCGGCCTTCAAGGAACGTTTCTATAACGCGCATGTAATCGCTCATTTGCGTTTCATAATACGAGTTGTTTCCGATTATGATATTGTAAATTTTGTTGTATATCACAGAGTCGCGCTCGAGCTGCGGATCGTAGAACGGAACGTCGTCCTGATCTTTTGACACGAGCATTCCGCCCGCCGCGTAATAGAAGCTGTACGGCACGTCAAGATACCAGGAAGTTAGGCAGTATATGTCCGAGGTGCTGGTCTTCGTCACGACTCCGTCGCCGTCCTGGTCCTTTGTCATTCCCTTTGTCAGCTCGTAGAGTTTATCAAGCGTCCAGTCGCCGGATCTTACGAGATCGTAGGGGTACTGGAGGTCGTATTTGTCAAACAAAGTTTTGTTGAAATACAGACATGACGTAAGAGAAAAGCTCCTCGGGCTGAGGTCGCCGTTTACCATCATAAGGTTGTTTCTTATGGAAAATCCGTTTCTGATGTCCTTGTCCCACCAGGGTTTTTCAAGGTCTACGTACGGCAGATTGTGGAACGGAAGCACGAGATTTGACTGCGCGAGAGACGCGCCGCTTACCATGTGGACGAAGCACAGATCGTATTCGTCCGAGCCCGCCTTGACGCTGCGGCTTATAGAGTTGTTTACGGCGGTGTATTCGTCTTTAGATACCTGAAGCTCGATCCCGTATTTCTCGCAGACTTTGATGTTCCGCTCAAACACGGCGTCGTGTATAGGCTCGCCTATCTCGTGGTCTTCCGTGTATATGTCGCCGGAGCTGTCTTCCTGAAGGATCACGCGGAACGGTTTGTTGTTGAACTTGACGTCCGGCAGATCGGCGGTTATCTCAGTCACCTCCGGCTCTGTCACGGCGCCTGTCACGGTCTCCGCGGACGTCGTGTCGTCCGTCGCCGGTTTTTCGGCGCAGGCTGTCAAAAGTACGGCGCACGGTATCATCAGCGCCGCCAGAAGGATACACAGGACTTTTTTCATACATTCCATTTCCTTTTTTTATCTTTCACTATATAATACCACATATTTTCGCAAATGTCCATTGCTTTTATAAAAAAACTGCGCGGCAAAGCAAAATTTATACGGTTTCTTTATCAAGCAGATCAACGAGATACGCAATAGTGCCGTCCTTGAAGTGGCAGGTAACTATGTCCGCTATTGCTATAATTTTCGCCATACCGGACGACGGGACAACGGCGACGTCCGCTTTTTTAAGCATATCCTCGTCGTTTTCAAAGTCTCCGCAGCAGTACGTCGTTCGTCCCCGAAGCAACTTTTTCATAGCGCGCACCTGGTTTCCCTTCGTCGCGGCGGGATCGAGCAGCTCAAGCAGAGTAGGGCAGGAAAACGATACGGCAAATCTGTCCGCCGCTTGCTCCGCTATATATTTCTGTACCTGCAGAAGCAGGTCGTTTTTGCCTATGAGCACTATCTTGTTCCAGTTGTCTTCGGGCATCTTATCAAAACCTACGGTTATGACGTTTGAAATATACTGTTTTAGGTCGTTGTACGCCGCGGGATTCAGCTCCGGCGTCATATAGCCTTTGCCGCGGTTTATGCGTATGCCGATATCCGGGAATTCTCCCGTCAGCTTTTGCAGAAACGGTATGGCGAAAGACGCGTCCACGCATATTTCGTTTATGCGCGTGTCCGTTTTCGCGTCGTATAAATAACTGCCGTTGCACATTACCGCGTAGGTGTTCGTCAGCTCGAAAAAGTCCGGAACAACGCTTTTTACCGTGAATTCAACGCGCCCGGTGGCAAACGTGAAAAGCCCGCCCTCGGATTTGAAGTATTCTATCGCCTCGTTATTTCTTCTGACGCCTTCCGGAGAGCCGGTGTACGTTCCGTCAATGTCCGTGATTATGACCTTGTCTTTGAACTTCATGTTTTTGTCCTTTATTTTATGTATATCCCCGCTTCAGACGCGGAGTAGAGAAGCTTTGATCTTTTTTGCTCGGAAAGCCCGCACAACGGCGGTCTTACCTGCGCGAATATAAGCCCGCACGACGCCAACAGCGCCTTTATCGGCACGGGATTGACGTCGCAGGAAAGCTCTTTTAAAAACGGATAGAGCGTAAAAAACGCGTCCTTTGCGCCCTGTATGTTGCCTGCAAAATATTTATCCGTTATTTCGCACGTTTTGTCCGGCTCTATATTCGAGCAGACGGATACGCCGCCCTTGCCGCCGAGGCAGAGAAAGTGATACAAAAGCGTATCGGAACCGCAGAAAAAATCAAGTTCTGGCGCTTCCTTTATCTTATCCGTTACGGACTGCATATCCGGGCTCGCCTCCTTGCAGGCGACTATGTTCTGGTGAGCGGATAACACGGAAAGCGTCTCCGCCGATACGTCGACCCCCGTTCTTGACGGCACGTTGTAGACGATGACAGGTATGGGCGAGCTGTCTGCCACGGTTATGAAATGGCGCAGTATGCCGCGCTGCGACGGCTTGTTGTAGTACGGCGCGACGACGAGCGCGAGATCCGCGCCGAGCGACGCCGCGCGCTTTACTTTTTCGCACGCCGTTTTCGTATCGTTTGAGCCGCAGCCGACCGTAAGCGTCTTTTTGCCGGAAAGCGCCTTTGCGCACTCTTTTATTATCGCGTCTTTTTCTTTTTGCGTGACGGTGGGCGCTTCGCCCGTCGTTCCGAGCGCCACGACGCCGGATACGCGGGAGTTTTTCTGTATTTCAAGCAGAGCTTTAAGCGACGCAAGATCTATATCGTTACCGGAGAACGGCGTGACCAGCGCCGTATGTATGCCGGCGGGCAGTCTGCCCGTTTTTTTGTCGTTCATTGGACTTGACCCCGTAAATTATATATTTGTTATAATTAAGGTAATGAAAATTATAAAATATGGGAGTATAATATAAATCAAACCTCTACGTATATTATATGAGATCTGCCGTGAACTGACATTTTTTGCGTATCTGATTTTATCATAAAACGGCGCGATTGTCAAGTTAAAAGCCGGTTTTCATTTTAAAGGATTTATTAAATGCAGTCTTTACACGATTATTTTTACGAGCTTCCCGGGGAGCTTATAGCGCAGACGCCGTGTGAAAAGCGCGACGAATGCAGACTTCTTGTGCTTGACAGAAAGACCGGGAGCATAGAACACAAACATTTTTATAACGTAACGGAATATCTGAAGCCGGGCGACTGTCTCGTTATAAACGACAGCCGCGTTATCCCCGCACGCATTTACGGGATAAAGCAGAGAGAAACGGAAGATACAAACGAGCCGAGCCGCGTTGAATGTCTGCTCCTGCGCCAGCGCGAGCTTGATTTATGGGAGTGTATAGTAAGACCCGGCAAACGCGTCAAAAAAGGCGTTAAAATAGATTTTTCCGGCGTTATGACGGGCGAGGTCGTCGACGTGACGGAAGACGGCAACCGGATGATCGCGTTCGACTACGACAGATCGGGCGGGGAAACGGTGTATTCGCTGCTTGAAAAAATAGGCAAAATGCCGCTTCCGCCGTATATAACGAAAGAGCTTGACGATAACGACAAATATCAGACGGTTTACGCAAAGGAAAACGGCTCGGCCGCCGCGCCTACCGCCGGACTTCATTTCACAGACGAGCTGCTTGAAAAAATAAGCGGTATGGGAATTGATATAGTCCGCGTCATGCTCCACGTCGGTCTCGGCACTTTCAGACCCGTCAAAACGGAGAATATTGAAGAACATAAAATGCATTCGGAATTCTTCACAGTTACCGAGGACGCGGCAAAGCGCATAAATGAATGCAGAGCGCGAGGCGGCAGGATAATCTCCGTCGGCACGACGTCGGCAAGAACTCTTGAAAGCGCGTCGGACGAAAACGGCATAGTACACGCGCAGAGCAGAGACACGGATATTTTCATATATCCGCCGTACAAATTCAAAGCGGTGGACGCGCTCATAACGAATTTCCACCTGCCGGAAAGCACGCTTCTCATGCTCATATCCGCATTCTCCGACCGCGAAACGATAATGAAAGCTTATAAAGAAGCCGTTGAGCGGAAATACCGCTTTTTCTCGTTCGGCGACGCGATGATGATTTTATAACGATTATAAACTAATTTTGATTGAATCTATTGACAATATATATTTTATCATTTATAATAAATATGATAGATATAGAAAATGAAAGGTGTCAAAATGAGCGAAAGAGAATATGCACACAGTATACTTGAAATAGTCCCCGACGAAAAGCTCGGTGACGTTATTGCTTATATGCAGGGTATAATGGCAAATGACTCACAGGATGATGAATTTTGTGAAAAACTGCTCAAGGATTACGAAGATGACCCTGATAAAAACCGGTTTATATCTATTGAAGAGACGGCAGATTTGAGCGGAGTAGATATTTATGAAGTATAAATTATCTGAGGAACAGTTTATTGTTCGTGTTATAAACGCCGGGAATCGCGGCGATATTTATAAATGAACAAATCAAAAATAATAATTATCGGCGGGCCGACGGCGAGCGGAAAATCGGGTGTGGCGCTTAGGCTTGCGGAAGAATTTGACGGCGAGATAATATCGTCTGACAGCATGCAGATATATAAAAGGCTCGATATAGGCACGGCAAAGCCGACCTTGGAAGAGCAGGCGCGGGTACGCCACCATCTTGTGGATATCGTCGAGCCGTGGGAAAATTATTCCGCCGCGGATTTCGTGCGCGACGCAAAAGCCGCGATAAACGACGTTATATCCCGCGGAAAACTGCCCGTTATATGCGGCGGCACGGGTTTATATATAGAAGCGCTTATTCATCCTACGGATTATTCGTCGGAGACAGACGCGGACGAAGAACTGCGCGCCGCGCTTATGGAAAAGGACGCGCACGAGCTTTGGCTGCAGCTTGAGCAGATCGACCCGGAAGCGGTGGCAAAAACGCACGAAAACAACAAAAAACGCGTTGTACGCGCGCTTGAAATTTATTATAAGACCGGCAAAACGAAAACGGAAACGGATAAAGAACAGAAAAAATACGAGCCGGAATACGACGTGCTGCTGCTTCTCACCGGATTTTGCGACAGAGAAGTTTTATATGAGCGCATAAACCGCCGCGTTGACGAAATGATAAGCGCCGGACTTGCGGAAGAGACGAAGCGACTGCTTGAAACCGGCGATCTTCGCCCGGGCACCACCGCGTACCAGGCTATAGGCTACAAAGAGCTGTTTCCGTATATAAACGGCGAGAGCTCGCTTGAAGAATGTACTGAAAAATTAAAGCAGGCCACGCGCAATTACGCAAAACGGCAGTTGACCTGGTTTGGCCGTTACGGCGGCGTGAAAGTGCAGACGTATGAGGAAGCGGAGCGCGCCGTGAAAGAATTTCTTGAAAGGAGCTGACGGATACGGATAAAGAAGTTTTCAAAAAAGGAATAATATACGTTCTTTCGTCGCTTCTTGCGGTGGGCGCCATTATTTATATCGGCTACCATATAGTAACGTACTTTAAAGAGGATATGCGGGTCGAGCCGGTGCAGTCGGCAGAGCAGACGCAGGCAATAACGCTCACCGGCATTGTTTTCCGTGACGAGCAGGTCATATACGGGCAGAGCGGCGGCGTTGTAAGGCTTTACGCAAACGGCGAAAAGGTGAGCAAAAACGCGGTTGTAGCGCGTGTTTACGACACTTTCACGACGCAGGACTACGCTCTGAGCCGCATTGACAAAAAGATAAGCATCCTGACGGACAGCAACAAGTCCGCGGACAACACGGTAAAAAGCCTGGATACGAAGATAAACCGCCTTTATTATTCGGTCAGGCTGAAATCCGAGGAGGGCGATTTCGCGACCCTCGCGGAAAAGACGGACGAGCTTCTCATACTGCTGAACAGGCGCGAGATACTCGTAAACGCGCGTCTCAACTACAATACGGAGTTATCGCAGCTGAAAGCGCAGAGAGAAAACCTCATTTCGTCCGGCTCCGGCACCTACACGGAGGTCACTACGCCGGTATCGGGATATTTTTCAAGCAACGTTGACGGGTATGAGCGTATCTTCACGGCTTCCGCGGCAAAGTCGCTTTCGTACGAGGAGCTGTCCGAGCTTATGAAGCAGCCGGCGGACGAGATTTCCGTCACGACGGACGGCTACGCCGTGGGCAAAATGGCGCACGACCCGAAGTGGTATCTGTGCGCGGAGACGGACAGAGATACCGCGTACAAGCTCTCCGAGGGTGAAAAATACAGCGTCAGCTTTTCCGCCGCCTCCGGCAGAGAAACGGAATTTACGCTTGAACGCATCGTCGTGCAGTACGGCGGAACGGGAGCCGTTCTCGTTTTCAGCACGGATAAGCAGTCGTCAGACCTCGGCAACGCGAGAAAGCAGACCGTTTCCGTTGTAATGGAAAGGATAGAAGGACTGCGCGTACCGGTATCCGCCGTGCGCACGAACGAGAACAATCAGACGGGCGTTTATATCTTAAAGAACAACAAGGTCACTTTCAGGCGTATTGAGATACTTGACGAAAAAGACGGCAGCTGCATAGTAAAAGAATTCTCCCCGGACGAGGAGGGCTATGCGGAGATGCTGCACAAGTACGACAGTCTCATAATATCCGGCAAAGGCCTGAAAGAGCAGGCGGAAACGGACGACGGTGAGACTACGGATTATGAAATAAGGATATTCGGATAAAATAAAGATAAAGGAGACAAATATGGTCGAAAAAAGAGTTTCCGAGGCGGTGCTTTTAAAGGCGATGAGCACCGGCGCGGATTACGCTGAGCTTTACGTTGAGGATATGATATCCGACAGCGTGAGCATGATAGCGGACTGTGTTGACAGCGCGAATACGAGCCGCGACATGGGCGCGGGCGTGCGTATTTTCTGCGGCACAAATTCCGTTTACGCGTTCGGCAACAACACGGACGAAAAGTCGCTTATGGAGCTTGCTTCAAAGGTCGCCGCCGCGGCGCCCGCGGCAAAGGCGGCGGGCGTTGACCTCGTTTTGAATGAGGTGAAGTTCGATCCGGTCTGCCGCGCGGTGATCCCCGCCATGAGCGTGGACAAAAAGATAAGAACGGACGCGCTCAAGGCCGCGTATTTCGCCGCAAAGGAATACAGCCCCGAAATAGTGCAGGTAAGAGGCACTCTGTCGTCAAGCAATAAGCGCATTTACGTTGCGAACAGCGACGGAGTGATAGGCGAGGACGAAAGACCTTATATAAGGCTCGGCATCTCAGCTATTGCGTCAGACGGAAAAGAAAACCAGAGCGGTTTTACCGGCCCCGGCAACAGCGCGGGATTTGAATTCATACAGGGCCTTGATCTTAAAGCGCAGGGACGCGAGGCGGCGAGAATTGCGACTACCATGCTGCACGCCGGAAAATGCCCGGCGGGCAAAATGTCCGTCGTTATGGACAACGCTTTCGGCGGCGTGGTCTTCCACGAAGCCTGCGGACACGCGCTCGAAGCGACGTCCGTCGGTTTGGGCAACTCCGTATTCTGCGGCAAGCTCGGCCAGAAAATAGCAAACGAAAAAGTCAGCGCCGTTGACGACGCGACGATGATAAGCGAATGGGGCTCCCGCGCCATGAGCGACGAGGGAGAGAAAACGCAGCGCATACAGCTTATAAAAGACGGCATACTTACCGGATATATGATAGACAAGCTCGGCTCGCGCAGGATGAATATGCCGTCCACCGGCAGCGGCAGACGCCAGAATTACGCGTTTGCGCCTACTTCACGTATGTCAAACACGTTCATCTGCCCCGGCTCCGACAAGCGCGACGATATAATAAGCGATACGGAAAACGGTCTGTACGCCGCTAAAATGGGCGGCGGCTCGGTCAATCCGCTTACGGGCGAATTCAACTTCTCCGTAATGGAGGGCTATATGATACGCGGCGGCAAGATCTGCGAGCCGGTGCGCGGCGCGACGCTTATAGGCAAAGGCTACGAGGTGCTTCTGAATATCGATATGGTATCGGACGATCTCGTGCTCGGACAGGGCATGTGCGGTTCGATCTCCGGCAGCATACCGACGAACGTGGGCCAGCCTATGATCAGGATTTCCGAAATAACCGTGGGAGGTGAAATAGAATGAGCAATTTAAACGAATTCTGTAAAAAACTCCTTTCATACGCGAAGTCAGACTGTGACGGAGAGTATGAGATATACGCCGCAACTGGCGAGACCTTCAGAGTTGAGATACTTGAAGGACAGATCAAAAACTACAACGTAAACGACTATACCGGCATTTCTTTCAGAGTCAAAAAAGACGGCAAAATGGGTTACGCCTCCACCACGTCATACGACGAGGCGGGTATTCCGGAGCTTGTGAAAGCCGCCTGCGAAAACGCCGCGATAATAGAAAACCCGGACGAACAGTTCATTTTCTCCGGCTCGGACAGCTATCCGTCGCCGAAAGTCTACGGGCAAGAGCTTGACGGCATTACGGCGGAGGAAAAAATAGCGTTTGCAAAGCTCATGGAGAAAAAAGCCAAAGAAGCCGACCCGCGGATAGTAAAAGTTGAAGCGAGCATGATCGTGTCCGGCAAAAGCACCGTTATCATAAAGAATTCAAACGGTATGGACCTTTGCGAAACCTCTAATTTCTTAGCCGGCTACGTCGTGCCGATAGCGTCGGACGGTGAGAAGATGAACGACGGTTTCGGTATCATAGGCGGTTTTGACAGAGCGTGTCTTGACGCGGACAAAGCCGTGAAAAAAGGCGTTGGCGAGGCGATAGATTTCCTTGACGCAAAATCAGTTAAAAGCGCGTCCATGCGCATAATTTTCAGAAACAGCGCTATGTGCGATATGATAGAGACGTTTTCCGGCATTTTCTCGTCGGAGAACGCGCAGAGAGGGCTTTCGATGCTCGCCGGCAAAGATGGCGAGAAGATAGCGGCGGACTGCGTAACGCTGACGGACGACCCGACGCTCGACTTCGGCTTCGGCTCCCGCGCGTTTGACGCGGAGGGCGTCGCCGGACAGCGCACCGTCGTCGTAGAAAACGGCGTGCTGAAAACGCTGTTGTATAACCTTGAAACGGCGCACAAAGCCGGCGTAAAATCGACTGGCAACGCGTCAAAGGGCGGCTACACGTCGCCGATAGGTATATCGGTAAGCAACTTCACGCTCACACCGGGCCGGAAAACGCTTGAAGAGCTGACCGAGAAGATGGGCGAGGGACTTATTATAACCGAGGTAAGCGGTCTGCACGCCGGCGCCAACGCGACGACGGGAGATTTCTCGCTTATGGCTAAGGGTTATCTCGTTGAAGGCGGAAAGCAGAGCAGAGCCGTGACGGGCGTCACCGTTTCCGGCAACTTCTACGAGCTGCTCAAAAACATTGAAGAACCGGGCTGCGACGTTTATCACAATATGTTCGGCGAGGCGATATCCGCTCCGTCCGTGCTGATAGGCGCGAAAATGTCCGTAGCCGGAGAATGAGCGAAAATAATGGACTACCCCGAAATAAAGCAGAGGATAGATGAGATAAGAAAAGAAGCGGGCTCCGCCGATCTGCTTTTGGCCACGAAGACCGTAGACTGTGACCGCATTGAATACGCGGTAAAAGAATGCGGCGTAAAGTATATAGGCGAAAACAGAGTGCAGGAGCTGCTTGAAAAGTACGAGCGGCTCAAAGACCTGCCGTGCGAGATACATTTTATCGGTACTCTGCAGAAAAACAAAGTCAAATATATAATAGACAAAGTAAGTCTTATCCACTCCGTCGGCAGCCTGTCTTTATGCGAGGAGATAGAGCGCCAGGCGGCAAAACACGGACTTATAATGAACGTGCTCTGCGAGGTCAATATCGGAGAAGAGGAGAGCAAATCCGG
>JAEEGJ010011438.1_pt1 | contig 22520 bp, 20 predicted proteins | sample 8958761 | NCBI WGS metagenome assembly JAEEGJ01 (sample SAMN16246546, study PRJNA631951) | gut metagenome | biome: gut microbiome; feature: rumen; material: RS-attached | host: Bos | place: Iran: Karaj | collected 2018-10 | reverse complement strand
TGGTCGGAGGGCGGCTTATTTCTTTGTTTTTGGGATAAATTCTTTAATCAGCTTCTTCCTTTTTCACCGGCTTGATAACTAAGCAGATAACGATGAAAACAGGGATAAACATTACGATCGCGGAGATTACGTCGATGATCGAATGCTGCTTGATGAACATCGTGGAAAGCACGATGAGGAATACAAGAATATCGCTTGCGATAAGAAGACTTTTTTTATCTTTGAATGCAAGATGCATGCCTGCCGCTACAACGAGCGCATCGTAAACATGGAGGCTCGGAAGAACGTCCGTAGGCGTGTCGATCGAATGCAGATAATAGATCATGTCGAGGAAGATGTTCTGACGGTTGGGAATGGCCGCTCTGAGCTCTAACATGTTGGGATATACCAGAGAGATTATTATGAACAACGTCATGCCCGTCATGAGCATGTATGAAGTCTTGCGGGAGATCCTGCGGCTTCTGATGGCGATGGCGATCATGCCGGCGCAAAGGTAAGGAAGCCAGAGTGCATAAGGGATGATGAAGACTTCGATAACGGGGATCATGTCATCGATTGCCGTGTGGATGATGTGGAAATTACCGCCGTGATCAAGGCCTTCTACCCAGAAGAATGTGGGCATGTAGACGACCATGTAGATAGCCATCGGGAGCAAAGTCACGACGACATAAAGGATCTTCTTTAAAAGGCTCTTATTTTCCTTAGTTTCCAAAACCAATTCCATCCAAAAAGTTATGCGGAGTGCAAAAACACTCCGCATATTATAACCCGTGGAAGGTTGGATTTTGATTGATTTTTACTACATTTTTTGCGGTTCTTTACCCTCAGCCGCTATGCACTTGCATTAAACTTTATTTACTGTTCCGACGAAGACCGGAGCCATTGTCTTTGTATCGACGATGGCATAAACGTACGGTCTGTCGCAGATTACATAGCGGTCATTGGAGAAGTCCCCTTCAACTGCATTCTTCGTCATCGTTACTACAGTGGCAGCCGAAGCCTTGGTGCCCTTGGCATCGACCTCTATGTGGGTCTGATGAAGGACCATTGATACGTAAATATCGCCCTTCGCGCCTGAGATGCCTGAGAAATCAGCCTTTCCAGGCTCGAAAATATCTCCCGCACCAAGGTTTTTGATCGTGTCATTCATCAGGAGCTTGAAATCGGATTTGAACTCAGGCATTTTGGAATACACCGTGTATTCGGAAGTCCTGCTGCCAGTGAATGCTTCGTAGTCCTCTGACGTGAAGCTTTTCGCGAACTCATTAGCACTTATGGAGTCATCCTTGGGAAGGATCGCAAGGAATGCGTATTCCCCGCCCTTATAGTTCTTCATGAAGCCCGTGGCCTTATCCGACTCGAAATAATAGTTTGATGTCTCGCTTAAGAATGTCACCGTCTGCAAGGTCCCGTCTGCAGAGTAGAACTCGCCCTCATTAACGTGGTCCTTCTCATAAGGCTCATCCCACTTGCCGTCAAACGTGATCGCATTTACAAGCACCATTACAGTATCCGGACTTAGTTCATCCACCATCTTCCGGATCTTCTTATCGGTATGATCGTAGATCCAGCCGTTGATCTCATCGCAGGTCTTATTGTTAAAATCCGTTACCGTGTATTCGGCGAGGAATGTCTCACGGATATAGCTGACATATTTAGCGTTCACCTTGTCTCCGAGCAGAATGGAGTTGTTCCAGACCGCATTCGCGCAGGAGAAGTCGACGTCCTTTGAATTATTGATCTTATCCATCAGTGAAGCGGCATATGCCTGCTGTGACAACGGTCCCTGCCCCACTGCGAAAAGGTCCGTAAGCTGCCTTAACGAATCTTCCTTGGCGCCTGCTGCGACCATATCGAGCGCCATCATGATCGATGCGGGCGATATCATTACGTTGCCTTCGCCGCCGTAATCCCTTATCGTCTGGCTTAACAGGTCGAAGCAATATCTCTTGTATTCGGCATCCATCAGCTCCTTGTCATACTCAGTCTTTTTGACCTCATCGAAATTGATGGCAGCCTTGATGGAAGGGTCATTCTTTATGGGTTTTGAAGAAGGCCTCTTTCCGGTACATCCTCCGAGAAGCAGGGATGCAGCCATAATGCCCGTTAAAATCTTAATGTCTTTCTTTGAACAGATCTTCATTTTCGCATTCTCCTTAAAACTCAATTCCTATCAGATTCCATTAACCGTTCCGATAAATACCGGAGCCATCGATTCTTTATCAACGATAGCATAAACAAACGGCCTGTCGCACTCTACTATTTTAATCTCCTGAGGTTCATCAGGCATTGCAGCTCCGGCTTCGAGCGATACTGCAGTTGCTGCCGCAGCCTTTGTGCCTGCCCTGTCTACTTCGATATGTGTCTTGTGGATGATCTTGGAAACATATATGTCGCCCTGTTTTCCGGCGATTCCCGACAGGTCAGCCGTGTTAGGATCAAAGATATCCTTGCAGCCCAGATTCTTGACCGTGTCATTAAGCACTATGTCAAAGTCATACTCGAATTCGGGGATCATTGTCTTGACCTTGCAGCTGGATTCAGCGCTCGCGATGAATCTACCGTAATCTTCTGATGTGAAGTTTTTGGCAAACTCGTTAGCGCTGATCTTCTCATCAACAGGAAGAATAGCAAGGAATGCATACTTTCCGCCCATGTAGTCCTTCATGACGCCTTTTGCCTTCTCAGTCTCGAAATAAGTATCTTCCATGCTGTGGAGGAACTGCACGTTCTGCGTGCCGCTTAACTTTCTGAACACGCCGTCAGCTATCTGGTCATCCTCATAAGGTGTCAGCCACTTGCCCTCGAACGCGATCGCATTTACAAGGACCATGACGGTCGTCTCATCAAGTCCGCCTATTATCTTCTCGATCATGTGGTTCGTGTGATTGTCGACCCACTTGTTTATCTCATCTGCTGTCTTGTTGTCGAAATTGATCGCTTTGTATTCTGCGTCAAAGGTCTTCTGTATATAGTCGACATATTCGAGATTGACCGAATCTCCTAAGATCTTCTTGTTGCTCCATACAGCGTTAGCGCAGGAGAAATCCACATCCTTTGCACCGTTGATCTTATCCATGAGCGATGCTGCATATGCCTGCTGCGTAAGAGGTCCCTGCCCCTTTGCGAAAAGATCCGTAAGCTGCTTTAACGAATCTTCTTTCGCGCCTGCCGCAACCATATCGAGTGCCATCATAACCGATGCGGGCGATATCATTACGTTATCTTCGCTGCCGTATCCATTCACTGTACTGCTAAACAGATCAAAACAGTAATTCCTGTACAGCTCATCCATTGTTTTCTTGTCGTATTCGGTATCACTGACTTTGGCAAGATTGATCTCGGTCTTGACCTTCGGATCATTCTTGATCCCGGGCTTTGTGTTAGCGGTGCATCCTCCGAGAAGCAGCGATGCCGCCATGATCCCCGTGATCACCTTAATGTCTTTTTGCGAGCAGATCTTCATGTTGTATTCCTCCTATTATCCATTTGATTTGCTTTATGCCTTAAATACAGGCCTTCCCCTCAAAATGTTGCACTCACTTATTTATCCCTCAATATGCATATATGCTGATGCTATAATATCCGTACTAATAACAAACGGAGTTTAAACATGAAAAGATTTTTCTCGATGATCCTATGCGGAGCAATGGTGATCTCACTTGCATCATGCAGCTCATCAAATCCCGCAGAGGCCATCAATACTACAAACGAGACTACAACGGCCGCAAGTGAATCCACCGCTGCCGTTACGACCGGCGCGGATTTTGCTCCCGACTTCACATTCAAGACAACTGACAGATTAGGCAACGAATGGACCGAGACGGCCTTTGCTTCCAACAAACTCACCATGATCAATTTCTGGGAGCCCTGGTGCGGCCCCTGCGTCAGCGAGATGCCCGACCTCGAACGCCTCTACGAAGCCTACAAGGACAAGGGCTTTCAGATCATCGGCGTATATTCCGAACCCGGAATGGAGAGCGAAGTTGCCGGCATCTTAAAGAACAGCAAAATATCCTATCCGATCCTCAAATACACCTCTGAGTTCGACAGGTTCATGACCGGCTATGTTCCCACGACCGTCTTTGTTGACGGAAATGGTCATATAATAAAGATGGATGACGGCACTGAAAGCATCGTCGGCTCCAACACTTACGAAGGCTGGGAAACCATCATCAAGCAGTATCTCTGATCTGTAAAACATCTAACCTTATGCGCAAAAGCATCATCACAGTTTCATTGATCGCAGCAGGCGTGATCCTCATCGTTGTGGGGATCGCCTTAAAGCAGCCTGATTCCGTTTTCGCGAAAGCCGCAAAGATATGCATGGAGTGTGTCGGAATTGGCTAGAAAATGGGTCAGACATTCTATCCAGGCAGTTGCCACACTGCTTCAGAACGCGAACTTCAAGGGCTTCTTCGAAGGCAGGATCTATCAGGGTCCCGGTAAATCCGTCTGCGTTCCCGGCCTCAACTGCTATTCCTGTCCCGGTGCCATCGGCGCCTGCCCCGTCGGCTCTTTGCAAAGCTACTTAAGCGGCCTTAAGTTCAAGGTGCCCTACTATGTAGTCGGCATACTTATATTTGTCGGCGCTCTGCTCGGCCGCGCAGTCTGCGGGTTCTTATGCCCCTTCGGGTTCCTTCAGGACCTTCTGTACAAGATCCCTTTCTTCAAGAAAAACGAGTTCAAGCTCGACAAATATTTGCGCTATTTCAAGTATGTGGTGCTGGTTCTTTTTGTGGCGCTCCTGCCCTTCTGCTTCAAGCTCACGCCGTTCTTCTGCAAGTACATCTGCCCTTCCGGCACAGTTGCCGGCATCTGGCTCGCTGCAGCAGACAAACAGGTCGCAGGACAGCTCGGCCCCCTGTTCTCATTAAAGCTCGTGATATTAGGCCTGATCCTCGTCGCGAGCCTCATCATCTACAGGCCCTTCTGCAAATACATCTGCCCGCTTGGCGCGATCTACGGCTTCTTCAACAAAGTCGCTTTTTACCGCATGCATCTCGACACCTCAAAGTGCGTCGGCTGCAACGCCTGCGCCAAAGCCTGCAAGATGAATATCAACCCGTCAGTTACGCCGAACAGCTGCGAGTGTATCCGCTGCGGCGACTGCGTAAGTGCCTGCCCGCATAACGCGTTGAAGATGGGGGTTGCTTCAAAGGCGTCAGAAAAGGCTGCCCGTTGCCGGTAAGAACCCTTTTTAGTGCTCGAAAAAACGACCTGCAGACAAACCCGGTAAGAACCCTTTTTAGTGCTCGAAAAAACGACCTACAGACAAAACAAAGGAATTGCGTGTTTTTGTCGGTAGGTTTTCGCATTTTTAAGGACAGATTGGCCTTAACCTACAGACATTTTTGGCTTTTGATTCAATTTTGTCGGTAGATTCCCATTGATTTCGGCTTTCTAACACCAAAACCTACATACAAAAACGCCATTTTTCATGTTTTTGTCTGTAGGTACACCCGCACACCGCCTTCTCATCCACACAAAAGGCTGCCTCATGAAGAGACAGCCTCTCAGAAATCCGTTTTATAACCGTATCAGACAGGTTTTGCCGTTCCGCAGTCAGGGCAGAATCTTGAAGTGATTCCTGTCTTGCCGCAGTTAGGGCAGTTCCATGCGCCCTCAGCAGCCTGAGCCGGAGCAACAGGTGCCGCAGGAGCGCCGCCGCTTACGGGTGCTACCGGTGCAGGTGCAACAGGGACTGAGCCGGGTGCGGGAGCTGCAGCACCGGAAACGCCGCCGTTAACTACATTTCCGAAGCCTTCGCCGACCTTCTGGGACTCGCCCATGATAGGTGCCATGGCGTCTCTTGTCATGTTGATAACGCCTCCCATTGCGCCCAATGTAACGCCGAGGGAAGCAACATCGCCGATACCGCCGCCTGCGCCGCCGCCGTTGCCGGTGATGCCGTTCTGCATTGCTTCGAGGCCGACCTGACGTGCTGTCTCGTCTCTGTATGTGTAGCCCTTCATCTGCATTTCCTGAGCCTCTGCCTGAGCCTGCATTCTGTATGCGTCTGCTTCAGCCTGAGCCTTGATGCGGAGAGCGTCAGCTTCACCCTGGGCGCTTACTGCCTTGAGCTGTGCTTCTGTCTGGGCTTCGACGATCTTTCTCTGCTGTGCAGCTTCTGCCTCAGCCTTTCTGACTTCCTCTTCACGGACCTTCAGAGTCTTGTCAGCGAACTGCTGCTTAAGACGTACGAAGTTCGGATCGTCGTCGGGTGTGACGATGGAAGTTACGTAGAACTCAGGCATCGTGAGACCGTATTCATCCAGAGTATCGTTGATATCGAGCATGAGCTTTGAAGAAAGAACATCAAGATATGCGTCGATCTCAAGGATGTTAAGGTTCTCTTCCTTGATGATGCGGGCAAGGTTTGCCTTGACCTTGTTGATGATCAGGGCCTTGAACATGCCTGTGCCGTAGGACTTGCCTTCGCCTGTAACGTCGCTCTGAAGGAGACCGTCAGTGGTGCCGACGAGCTTCAAGATCAGCTTGGCCGGATCAGTAACTCTCATGTTGAAGTTACCGGATGCGCCGATCTCTACGTGGAGTCCGGATGCGGGATCAAAGAGTCTTACCTTGCTGTCTGTGCCCCATCTGATACCCATCTGGGTAACCATGTTGATGAAGTAGACTTCGCAGTGGAAAACGTTGATGCCGCCTGTTCCAAGCTTCATGTAGTCACGAACCTTGGGGATGTTGTTCGTAACAAGCGTGTGTCTGCCTGCCTTGAACTGATCGAAGATCTTACCGTCACGGAAGAATAAAGCTTCCTGCGTCTCATGGACGATCAGCTGTGAACCGATCGTAAAATCTTCTTTCTCGTGCTTGTGTGCGAGGACTTCATTACTGCCTTCGTACTTGATTACACTAATAGCTTCAACCATTTCTGCAATCTCCCTTTCTTAATTCTTATTATTCGCAAATACTGATAATTGTTCTGTTGTTAGCGCGAAAAGAATGAACATCGCGATCGGCGCTCCTATTGCGGCTACTACCGAGATCCAGGTCGGCAAGTGGAATGCATATGCCAGTACGGAAAATACGATGATCGGTCCTGCCGCAAGGAACGACAGTATCTTGATTATGATCTCTATCACGCCGCCTCTGTAGAGGACATATCCCAATCCCGCTGAACCTAAAAGGAACAACAGGATGCATACAGCCCACGGCCAGTGGCAGACTTCGCGGAAGAATAATCCGACGGCTGCCGGGAGCGGCAAGCTGAATACGACATCCCAGGGGATATCCTTTTTGCGCTTTTTCTCGATCTCATCTTTGCAGATCTCGATCATGGCGTCAGCATTTCTGAAGCCCTTGACCTTAGACAATGCCGAAAGCGCGCTGTTGTAAGAGCCCTTGTCGAAATAGCCCTTGCCCTTGGCATAGACTGCAAGGAGATCTGCCTTCTTCTGTCCTTCCTCACAGATCCTGATAAGATCTGAAGAGATCGGATCATTAAACTTCGTGCATTCGATAATACACGTCTTGTAGAGAAGCTTGGCTTCGTTCGCAGAAGCAGCCTTGTTCTCACTCTCGACAATGTCGTTTGCTTTGGTGATATTCGCGATTATCTTCCGGTACTTCGCATAGTCAGGATAGAGGTCTGCAACAGACCATCTGTTCCCGCAGTTTGCGCAGTATGAAGTACCGTTGATATAGTCGTTTACTATGTCACCGCCACAGACTTTGCACTTTAAAGAGACCGGAGTAATGTTGATATCTGCCATTATCTAATCCCTACCCTTATTCCAAGCGTACCGCGTGCTACGTCGCGCCCAAAATGAATTATATCAAAAATTTTTAGCGACTGCGATATATAGTGGTGAAAAACAGCGTGTCAGGCAATAAAAACGGCGGAAAGCTTATGCCTTCCGCCGCGTGAATTCAGTTATTAAACTCTGCAGATCAGAAGAAGCCGATAATCCAGGCTACTGCTGCGATGCAGATTACAAATGCGAAAGCAAACTTGTTGCCCTTGATCTTTGTCTCTGCGCTCATTCCGTGATAGAGCATTACGAGATAATAAGCATAAGCTGCAACAGAGATGATCGAACCGAATCTTACATAAGGAATAAATCCGATGAGGGATCCGAGAACTTCGCTTACGAGATATGCAGGAGCTGCTGCCAATGAAGCAACTGTAAGCATCTTAACGAAGGATGTCTTCTCCTTTAAGATAATGCCTGCAAGTGTGAAAGCACCTGCAATACCGAATGTACGGCCGGCAAAACGGATGAACGGGTAGAAGCACAACTTAAGGATCCTGACAGTGATCGTGCCTACGCCATAAAGATCTCTGAATGTTCTGCTGCTTAATTCAGCCTTTGCCTGTGCAACACGGATCAAATACTCAGGTACATCAATGCAGGAGCTGAGCACGCTGATAACTACAATTACGATCAAAGCGAGGAGAATAGCATCTCCGGCTTTCTTATAAGAAGGAGTGATCTCAGCAATACCGTCAGTGGGATGAAGAGCAGCCTTGATGATATTCTTAAAGTGCTGGCCGAAAGGAACACCTTCTGAAGGTTCCTTGGGTGCAGCGTTGGGAGCAGGCTGTGCATCAGCTGCAATAGCAGCTGCTACGGGTGCTGCGTCAGGTGCTGCAGGAGCTTCGGCTGCAGGAGCTGCTTCGGGTGCTGCCTCAGCTACAGGTGCTTCAGGAGCTGCCTCGGATGCAGGTTCAACAGGTGCTGCTTCGGGAGCAGATTCAACGGGAGCTGCAGGTGCTGCGAGTGAAGTGCCGCATTCACCACAAAAAGCTGCGCCATCGGGAATTTCTTTTCCGCAATTAGGACAAAACATTTCTCATATCCTTTCCTCGGGCATGAAACCCGATCAACGTGATATGTTAATTGTAACACACGTATCCTCATAAAAAGTCAGTAAAGTCAATAAAATTAAGCCTTTAAATATGCTTTTTTGCATATAGAAAAAAGGACTGCCCAAGGCAGGCAGTCCCATTTGATCACTTAAACTTTATAAGAGCTTATAACACGTCGATCAGACCGTAGAGCACATCGGGCGTGACAGTATCGGAGAATACCACGAGATACTTAAATCCGTTCTTCCTGAAGACTGCCGCATTGACCTTGTCTGTGGTCTCGTCCTTTCCGAGCTTCGGAACATTTCCGAAAGGAACATAATAGAGCTCGGCAGCTATTCCGCCGGGTGTTGTTCCTGCAACCGCAACGCTCTTGTTGGAAGGGAATACCTTCTTCAGAACGTCAGCGTCTTCCTGTGCCGTAACGATTATGAGCTTTTCGCCGTTCTCACCGAAGAATACTTCCTTGGTGCTTCCGTCAGCATATTTGCCTGAGCCTGTGCTCTCGAGATCGAAAGGTATCTTTCTGCTTATCGTATCGATACGCTCGTTGCCGATGCCCTGGCTGTAATCGACGTCTTCGTTCTCTCCGGGAAGCCTTGTGGCGTCTGTATTATAGGTGCCGGAAGACACCGCATAATTCTTGTCGTCGACATTAAGGGTCTTTTTACCGGCGGGATCTCTGCCGCCCGCCACGTCTTCTTTTTCCGTCTCCTGCGCAGCATTCGCTGTAAAATCAGCCGCCGTCGTTGTTGCCTCATAGACATCCCCGCTGTCACCATTGACCACGGAATCTATATAATTGTTGATCATGTCAACTTCGCTGTTATGCGCCTTGACCGTTTCGCTTGCGGCTTGCGACTTGTTCAGATAAGAAGCAAAGAAGAGCACGGCTCCGATGACAACAATAAGTCCCGCAGCGATCGATGTGATGAGTGCAATGGGTATCCTGCGGACCTTCTTTCTGACAGGCTCACCGGAATTTTCCGGCTCATTATCTGTTTCCGGAATATCGTCTGATCTTATATCTGTGAGGTCTGTAACTGCAGCGCCTCCATCCTGTTCTTTAATAGCTTTGGAGACAGCACTCATGATCCTGGACTTCATCTCAGGATCTACAGTTACATTGCTCATGATTTCGTTATACTTATTCAAAATCACTTGCCTCCTTCAGCATCTCTCTAAGTCTGTCTCTGGCACGCTTCAGATCCGAACGTACCGTTGCTTCGCGACGCCCCGTGATCTGTGCGATCTCGGCGGTCGAATATCCTTCCTGATAGAAAAGGTGTATTGCTTCACGCTGATGGACAGGCAGACTCCTTACCGCATCCCAGATGGCTTTGTATTCATCGCCCTTATCCAGGTCTTCCTGCACTTCGCCGGCGATCTCTTCGTTGAGCTCCAGCGTGTCGCGCACACGGTTGTAGTCTATGCGGTTCTTTGCAAGATTCGATGCAACTCTCATCAGCCATGCTTTCCTGTGTGCTTCGCTCTCGAAAACAGGTCTCACGGTAACGAACTTGATCATCGTCTCCTGTAAGATATCCTCCGCGTCCTCAATGTTGTGAAGGTAAGAGAGTGCAAGACGAAGGATCGAATTACCTGTCGTGCTTAATATCTCTTCCGCTTCCCTTTCTATCTCCTCGTCACTCTTCCTGTCATTCCCTGAGGCCTCTTGGTCATAGAGGTCATCTTCAGATGCAGTGATGATCTCGAACTGATCTTCGAGATCGCCTTCATCCGAATCCGAGAACGCCAGCAATAAGATGGCGAGCCTTCGCAAAAGCGGCAGATTGGCTTCGTAAGTAAATTCCATTTGTTCCTTCGGTGTCATCTCCGCTTTCACCCTGAATACAGACGAAACGGAGGAAATGTTGCAGTTAGATTATAACAGTGAAATAAATCAAATCAAATTGCTAATTGCCCTCCTCATAATATAAAATAGGCGGGGTGATCAGCGGTCTGATTCCGGGAGAACAGTTTGAGAATTAATATTTATTTAAAATGCGTGTAACACAAACCACACTATATACGTAGCATAATAAGGCATATGAGAAAGAACAGTGGCAGAATGTTTATCCAGAACGATGCGGTCTATGTCGCAGTCGTTTTCGTGAGCGTAATCCTCTTTATCGGTCTTATCGCTCTCCAGATCTTCTCCGGAATACATGCGACCAGGATCTTTGTCGGAGTCGCTTTGATGTTCCTGTCTTTTGCCATGAATGTTTTCGAAGGCAAGTTCGGATTCTATATCGCATATACTCTTAACTTCGTCCAGTTCATGATCTACACATATGAATATGTCATGATGCAGAATGAATCCGCCCCGATCCTTCTCGCCATGACATTCGTTACCATGGTCATCAACATGATCCTGCAGTACTACGTAATCAAGCTGGCTGCAAAGATCAAAGGCATAGAAGATGCCAAGCGCGACGAGCGCGGCAAGGCTATCCGCAAGGAACTCGAAGACCAGATGTTCTCCCGTACAAGCCTCATCGTCAACTACGAAGCCATGGGCAGTAATCAGGGATTGAGCGAAGCCATCGGAAGGAACCTCAATTCATCCATCGATCCTCTGACAACGCTCCCCGGACGTGACGCGATCACGGAGCGCGCATATAAGCTCATCAGAGAAGATATCTCCAACATGCGCGAGAGTGACAATCCTGACCAGGTCTGCCGTCCGTTTACGGTAATCTATCTGGCATTAGACCGTTTCGACGTAATAACAAGATCCATCGGCCACAAATCGATGGACCTCTTCATACAGAGTATGGCGCACCGTCTCCGTGAAGCTGCCGATCCTACGGATATGGTGGCAAGGATCGACGATGCCGACTTCGTTATCCTCTTCAGAAGAAGCCTTTCGCCCGAAGCAGAGAAAAAGTATGCCGCCAAGCTCGTAAAGGAATCCGGCAGAGCCTTTGCGGCAGGACTTGATTCGATGAACGCCTCGATCTTCTACGGCACTTCTCATTACCCTGCTGATTCACGTCACGGCGGCGAACTGATCGCCATTGCAGAAGAGCGCATGAGCAAGGCTGCGGCTGTTGCTGCAGGCGCTCCGGAAACTGACACTGACAGAGAGCCGCTCCCCGGTGAAGAGATATTCAAGGGCAAGAGCAAAGATGAGATCATCGCTGTTTTCGAGCGCGCGATAACGGACGGAAGCCTTCACATGGCATATCAGCCCTGCTTTACGGCAGATAAGAACCTCACGGGCTTTGAAGCTTTCTTGAGATTCGAGAAGAACGGTGTCTCCATCCCGCCCCAGGTATTCCTTGCGGCAGCGGAGAATGCAGGCTACATGCGCCGCGTCGGAAGCTTCTCTCTCGAGAACTCGCTCGGCACGCTCGCCTACATCAACAAGATCGATCCGTATCTTACGATGAATATCAACATCTCAAATTACCAGCTCCGTGAGCCTGACTTCATCCAGGGATTCCAGAACATCGTCTCCTACACGGACTGCAACGTTAAGAACCTCATTCTCGACCTTCAGGAAGAGAGCCTTATCTCGAGCCTTGCAGATATCAGGATGACGATCGAAGAGCTCGCTACGACGGGCGTAAAGATGGCTCTGGATAATTTCGGCAGGGGCTACTCTTCATTCAATGCGATACCGTTGCTCCCTGTATCAGTCTTAAAGCTCGACGGCAACTTCACATCTGACCTCGCGACCGATCCTACGGTACGTATCCTTACGCGTTCCGCGATCACTCTCATGCACGACATCGATATCACGGTCACCGCAACAGGTGTCGGCCAGGAAGACCAGTTCGAGATCCTTGCCGGAAGCGGATGCGACAGATTCCAGGGCCTCTTCCTCGGCCAGGCAATCTCTCCCGATGAGATCGAAGAGTTCATCTCCGTTCATTCAAAGCGGCCTTAAAGTGACCTTTCCGGTTCCCGTTTTTACCTCTATGCTATAATCACTCTATCTGATAAGGAGTGCTAGGGATATATGGCTGATTCAATCGTAACTGTCGAGAAAGTCTCGCTCAAATACAAGAAAACCGTTCTGACCGACGTCACCATAACAGCTCAGAAAGGCGAAGTAGTAGGCCTTCTGGGTCTCAACGGTTCAGGCAAATCGACTCTGCTCTCAGCTATTGCAGGCCTTAGAAAGACCCATTCCGGCACCATCAGGGTCGAAGGCAAAGCAGGTTTTGTCACTCAGGAGAACGCCCTCATCGACGAGCTTTCCGCCATGGACAACCTCAAGATGTGGACGCCTTTGAGCAAGGCAGAGATCATGAAGGCACTCACGGAGACCGAGCTCTCCATCCTCAAAGTAAACGACTTTATCGATCTTAAGGTAAAGCGCATGTCAGGCGGTATGAAAAAGCGCCTCGCCATAGCTTCCGTCCTTTTGAGCAAGCCCGATATCCTGCTCCTCGATGAGCCTTTGGCAGCGCTCGACATCCCTGCCAAGAACGACATCATCAAGTTCATAGATTCCTTCAAGGCCAAGGGCGGAACAGTCTTTATCGCGAGCCACAGCGAAGAGATGTTCAAGCACTGCTCGAAAATATATCTCCTTAAGAACGGTGCGTCTTCCCTGCTGCCTCCCGGCACGCCGCTTTCGGAGGCTCTTGGATGATCAAGGCATACTGCAAAAGAGTATTGCTTTTCCTGCCCTATGTATTGTGTTATTTCCTAGCACTCGGCATAGCGATGCTTGCGCTCGTCATGTATGCGTCGGAGTTCCTTTTCGAGAACAACACGGACAGCATCGTATCGGTCGCGTGCTACGTGCCTGACGACGAATCTTATAACCGCCTCGGCATCGCGCTCGTGCAAAGGATGGACAGCGTCAAGCACACAATAGACATCAACCAGGTAAACTCTGAGAAAAAGGTCGTCCGCCTCGTCGAGGACGGTGACGCGATCGCAGGCATAATCGTGCCTGAAGGCTTCATCGAGAACATGGGAACGCCTGAAGCAAAGCATGTTTCCGTAATCTACAGGGATGCGGACACCTTCGAAGAGCACATTGTAAATGACCTTCTTTATGCCATGAGCGACCTTTTGGGAACCGCACAGGCATCGATCCTCTCTGCCGCCGAATATGCCGAGAACATGGGCATCGGCAATTCTGAGATCTATGAGATCAGGGGTGATGTCCAGTCAAAGAGCTTCAGCTATGTAATGGACCGCAAAGCGCTGTTCCATAAGATCGACGCCGACGATATCGTCGCGAAATATGCGATCAGGGAGCGCCTCACGGCATCCTACACTCTCTACATCCTCATGATGTCCGTATTCGTCATTTCGTTCTTCTACAAGGGCAACAACGACATCTTCAGAGCCAGGGCAAAGCTCTCCGGCATAAAGACCTGGAAGATCTTCCTGATCGAATCAGGATGCGCTGCCTTCATGATCTACCTTCTCTACGTAGTTATGTTCATCTGCCTCTGCTTCATCTTCGAATCCATGAAGATACTGTCCCTTATCACGGTAATCCCCACGATCCTGATAATCGCGCTTCTCGGAACGGCCCTCTGCTATATCGTGAAGAGCCCTGCTGCAGTATCCTATATCACCTTCGGCGCCGGCACACTCATGATGTATCTGGCAGGAGGCCTTATCCCGATAGACTTCATGTCGCGTTTCTTCCAGAACGCCGCTGTCTTTAATCCGTTCTACTACCTGATCAGGTTCTTTATGAGGTCGATGTTCTTATGAAATTATTCTTAAACAGATTATCGGTCCTCGCCAAGAGAAGCCTCATAAACCCTGCAATGTACGTCATGAGCGCAGTCATCATCCTCATGGCGCTCCTGGTCATCCTCGTTCCGGAGAAAGAGACCAGCATCTACATCCCCGTCGCCGTCCTCAACGAGGACTCTTCGGAAGATACAAGGGATATCGTAGACGACCTCTGCTCCATGAATTCGATCTTCCATTTCTATGAGGTCGATGACGAAGACGAGATCTATAAGGACTTAACTTCAGGCAAAGCAAATACCGCTTATATCTTCCCCGAAGGCTTCTCTGAGCACTTGACCGCCAACGGCTCGCGCTACGATATCAGACAGATATCCACGCCCGCCTCAAGCTTCATCTTCTTATCACGAGAAGAAGTGTTCAGGAATTTCTACGGTTACAGCGCCCGCCAGATAATAAAGGAAGTCTTCGCAGAACGCGGCTACGAGGTCGACGCAAGAGACCCGGAGCTTAAACGGCTGTTCGGCAAATACATGGACGACCAGTCCCTTTTCGCGCTCGAAAACATCGAAGGCAGGATCTACGACGCCGTCACCCGCACCGAGAAGGTTCCGATCCCGCTCTACAAGTTCGCAGGCTTCTTCATCTTCACAGCCGCGCTCCTCGGCACGCTCGCATTCCTAAACGACCAGGACAACAGGATCTACCTCCGCTTCCGTCTCGTCGAGAGGATCTATCTCGGCCTCATCCAGGTAGCGGTCTTCACGTTCCCCGCCATGATCGTCTCCGTCATCTGCTTCCTCATCTCGCGCACGGAATTCAGTCCCCTGCACGTACTCTTCTATACGGTCCTTGTTACGCTGTTATCCTTCGTTCTCGGCGCAGTGATGACGCTCCTGCCCATCCGTGCCGCACGCTCGAAGATCTTCTCATCCATCCTGCCGGTCTACCTGATCCTGTCATTCCTCTTCTCCGGAATCCTCATGGACCTCACAAACTTCGGCACGGCTTTAAGGACATTGTCGAGGTTGTTCCCGCCGTCGATGTTCTGATATTCCGCCGTGTAGCCCTGCCTTATTTCAACAAATCCTTAACCGGGCGATTTGTGGGCGCCGGACACCGGCACACAACACAAAAAAGACCGCCTCATTATCCTGAGGCGGCCCTTGAAAGATTCAGTTGATGAACCGATTAGAAATCAGCACCACCCTTGAGCTTGGACAGATAGTTGTCAACTGCGCTCTCGAGCATCTCTTCGATGAGCTTCTCGTTCATAGGAACGGAAACAGGGTTGCTTGCTGCACCGAATGACTTAGCGAAGCTGTTGAGTGTTGTGGGCTTTGTGTTAAGAGCGCCGCCGAAGAGGATGAATACGTTCTTGCCGTTTACCTCTACTGTAACAGCGACGTCACCCTTGAGTTCGCCGAGGATGTCTTCGAAATCGATATCCTTCATTTTGCCGTAAACGCCAAGATAATCACCGATATCGTCGTTTTCGAGAACGAGGTTAGCGAGCTTAGCGATATCAATGTGGAATCTGAAGTAACCTTCCTTCTTGGAAGAGTAAAATTCCTTGCCTGAGAGACTCTTTGTGCTGATGTCTGCCTCATCGAGAAGATCCTCGATTGCTTCCATTACGTCTTCTGCGTAACCGTCATCAGAAAGTGTCATCTGGAAAGCAACTGCGCCGTCAGCTTCAAGATCTGCGATGTCTTCAGGATCCTTGATTACGTCCTTTGCATCCTCAAGACCTGTGCACTTAGCTGCAAAAGCGAAAGACTCAACGTCATCAACGTCGATAACGTCATCGAGCTTGATCTGCTTAAGGAAATCCTCGAGCTGCTCGGGATTGTCCTCGATATAATCAGCGTCTGCCATTGCATAGATGCCGCCTTCAAGATCATCCATGTCCGGTGAATCGCCGTCAAGTTCGAACTCTTCGAGCTTGAGCTTCTCACAAATCTTAGTAAACTTGTCTGTTCCGATCGTTGTTGTCTTGCTGCATCCGGCAAGCACACCTGAGATCATGGCTACTGCCAGCACTAAAGCCATAGCCTTAACTTTCTTCATAATTAGTTCCTCCTTTTAGGAATACACGCATTATACTACAAATCATTTTATTTTGACTTATTAATAATCCAACTGGTCCTGAGTGTAATATCCGCTGTCTACAAGTATTGTCTTGTAATTATCGACCGTAACAAATATCGGCGCGCAAAGATAAGACGAAATGTCTTTCTTTCCGTTGTTGTACGTAACAGTATCGTTGACATCGACAGTCTGGTCATTCATTACCTGGGACACCATGACAACAGTCTGAGATACAAGGGTTCTCGTATCCTTGAACACGGACATGGCCTGCTTGCCTGCGATAATGTTCTTAACACTGAGTATGTCGCAGTCCTGGCCCGTGATGACCGGGTAATTGCCTTTATAGTACTTGTCCAGTGCGGTTATGACACCGCAGGCAGTGGAGTCATTCGAGCAAAGCCATGCATCGATCTTTGTTCCGTTCGGATAATAAGCAGCGAGAATGTTCTCGGCTCTGGCCTGGGCATTATCCGTTTTCCAGGAGTCGGTGGCAACATCCTTGAAATCTATCTGGTCTGAAAGCACTTTGAGCTTGCCGGAATCGATATAAGGCTTGATCACATCCATCGCGCCCGAATAGAAGAGTGCCGCATTATTGTCAGTGGGATCGCCTGCCGTGATCTCAATGTTAAAAGTTCCGCTGGCGTTATTAAGATCGAGCGCTTCAACGATATACTTTCCCTGGAGCTGTCCGACCATGTAATTATCGAAAGTAGCGTAATAGTCAACGGCTTCCGTATTGAAAATGAGGCGGTCATAAGCAATGACTGTGACATCCTTGGCTTTGGCATTTTCGAGCACCTGAACCAGTGAACTGGATTCAATGGCAGCAACAACGAGCACATCGCAGCCGGAATTGATCATGTTCTGGATCTGCTGGACCTGGGTATCTACCCGGTTTCCTGCGTACTGAAGATCGACCGTGTAGCCGAGAGCCTCAAGTTCCTTTTTCATCCGGTCACCGTCCTGAGCCCATCTCCAGAGATCCTTTGTGGGCATTGAGATCCCGACCTTGCCGGAGCCCTGAATGCCCTTGTTGTCAGGATTGCCGCCGGTGCCACCCGTGCCTCCTGTACCGCCCGTACCACCAGTTCCACCTGTACCGCCAGTGCCGCCTGTACCACCAGTTCCACCAGTGCCGTTAATGACGCCTGTAAGCCTTTTCTTCGCATCACGGGCTTTCGAAATGTATGCCGCATAGCCGACGATAAGTTCTGTCATGTCGTCTGCGACTTCTTCGTTCATAGGCAGCGACATCGGATCCGTTGCAAGGCCGAACGCCTTAACGAAGTCCTTATAGACCTTCTTATCGGAATTGACCGCGCCGCCTGCGAAGATGAAGATGTTGGAACCCTTGACCTCGATGGAGACGGCGATCTCGCCCTTGAGATCTTCCAAGGTATCTTCGATATCAACATCATACTGGTTCTTCAATGAGTCCGTCAGGTCATCGTCCTCAAGGATGATCCGGGCAAACTTCTCGAGATCGATGTGGAATCTGATGTAGCCCTCAGTCTTGGAAACATAGTATTCCTTTGGCGTGAGCTTCTTTGTCTTGATGTTGACCTGCTTAAGGAGCTTGGCGATCCCGTCCATGACATCTTCAGCCTTGTCCTTCTGGCCGAAATCCATCTGGAAAGCAAAAGCGCCGTCCAGTTCGGCATCTTCAGGCCCCTCTGATTCCTTTATGTCGTCATAGCCTGCGCACTTGGCGGCAAAAGCTATAGACACAATGTCGTCGGAGTCAAATGCTTTCGAGAGCTTCGCGATCTTGAGAAACCTGTCGATAGTCTTGGAGTAATCTCCGATAAGATCCTCGTCGCCTGCAAAATAGAAGCCGTCTTCGACGTTCTCCTCGATCTCGTCCATCTCATCGATCTCAAGCTCCGTAAGCTTAAGCTTTTCACACGCCTTAACAAACTTATCCTTATTCATGCCGGAAGTCTTGCTGCATCCCGTAAGGACGCCGAGCAGCATCACAAGAGCCAGCAGCACTGATAAGACTTTCTTGTTCATAATCCGTTCCCCTTCCATGTGTGATACCCGAATTCTATCACAGATTATTTATCTTTGACTTGTTTCACGCGTGTGAGTATTATTATCCTTAGTGCAGAGGGGGTGTTATCACATGCGCGAAAAGTGGTCATCAAGATCAGCATTTATTCTGGCAGCGATCGGTTCTGCCGTAGGTTTGGGAAATGCCTGGAGATTTCCGGGATTAGCCGCTAAGTACGGCGGCGGCGCTTTCCTTTTTGTATATCTCATCGCAATGCTCGTTATCGGCATTCCGCTCCTCATGATGGAGATCTCGGTCGCGAGATATACCCGTCAGGGCGCGCCCGGTTCAATGCGTGCGTTAAACAAGAAGACTGAAGGCATCGGCTGGCTCGCAGTATCCAACGGCATCGGCATCTCGATCTACTACGCCGCAGTTTTCGCATGGGTCATCCTCATGTTCGTCATGAGCTACAAGTTCATGGGCATGACGGGCAACACTAAAGCTGCAAGCGGCCTTTGGGCTGAGACCATCAAGACCTCCGGCACGACTACCGACTTTGACACGATCTCATGGCCCGTTGTCGGCTGCCTCATCGCAGCATGGGCTCTCTGCTATCTCTGCATCAGGAATGGCACGACAACAGTAGGAAAAGTAGTTAAATACACTGTATCCCTCCCCGTCATCTGCCTCCTCATCATGGCAATCCGCGGTATCATCATGCCCGGCTCCATGGAAGGCCTCTCAAAGCTCTTCATCCCTGACTGGACAGCGCTCGCTGACTCTAATCTCTGGGTAGATGCCATCGGCCAGGTCTTCTATTCACTCTCAACATCAATGGCGATCATGTTCGCTTACGGTTCATTCCTCGACAAGGAATCCAACATCGTAATCGACACGATCATCATCTCATTCTCCGACATGTTCATCAGCATCCTCGCAGGCGTCGTTATGTTCACGACAATGGCAGGCGTCGGCATGCTCGACAGCATGTCCGCTTCAGGTATCGCAACGGCATTCATCATCTATCCTCAGGCAATCGTTCAGATCTCGGGAAGCCCCGTCTTCAACATGATCTTCGCGTTCATCTTCTACTTCTGCCTGATCACGCTCGCGATCGACTCACTCTTCTCCATCATCGAAGGAATCTCGACTGCCGTATCCGATAAGTTCAAGCTCAACAAAAAGAAGACAACACTCATCATCTGCATCGTTGAGGGCGTCGTCAGCCTCATCTACGTAACAGGCGCAGGCCTCGCGGTCCTCGACATCGTAGACTACTTCATCAACAGCTACGCTCTCATCATCACAGGTATCCTCGAGATGATCGCCGCAGGCTGGTTCTTCAAGACAAGCAAGATCCTGGACGAGCTCAACCGCAACACCGGCAAGTTCAAGATGCCCTTCTGGTGGTTCATCCCCTCCATTAAGTTCATCTCACCTGTTGTTCTTGCAGGACTCTTCATCTGGAATATCTACACCCTCTTCACCGGTGAGAACCACGGCATCTACGGCGCCAAGGACAATTATGCGCTTTGGGCAAACATCGTCTTCGGATGGGGCATCCTCGTCCTGATCCTCTGCTCCGGCCTGATCGTAAAGCTCATCGTCAAGCTCAAGTCCAAGCACGGCTACGAGGAAGACTCCAGAACATGGGATGACTTCAAGGAGTCATGATCGGTTAATTTACTGATATTACAGGCGCCTCCGCTGCGGGGCGCCTTTTTGTGGGGCGCTTCCCCTTTTTTTTCGCGCAGGGGTCATTGCCCGGTACCACTTTCAGACGTGCGTATCACTCATAGACGAAATCAGGGACGGAAAAGCCTAAAACCGTCTCATTTTCCGTCCAAAATACCGTTTATGGACGTGATAGGGGACGATTTTGGTGATTTCCGTCTCATTTTCCGTCCATGAGTTTTTTCGAACACTTTTTCCAAGCGCTTATTGTAGTAAGTTATACTTATTTCTTTTTTAACGCTCGAAAACGCTCTCCTCGCGGTTTTTGCTTGTCGGTTTTTGTCGGTATTTGTCGGTTGAATTCCAGATTTCACCATATACAATCGAACTATGGAATATCTGGACAAATACATCCCAAAAGAGCTTTTAGCTCTTAAGATAAACTACTGCAGGAAGCGGCTCAAGGAGTTGCCTAAAACCAGCATGCACACGCATTCAATAAACGGTGTTCAGACGCGGATCATAAAACTGGATAACCATAAAACCTACCTTGATTCCCCCAAAGGCCAGGAACTCTACAAAGCAATGGCCGAGCGCGATGATCTGGAGTGCCGGCTTAAGGTCTATGAGGCCATTTGGGACCGGTATTACAGGACGCCGGTGCCGGCATTTGATCCGCCCAGGATCGTTAGGACAATAAGTGGCGCCAACAATGAACGCATCGTTATGAATAAGGCTTTTTTCGACAGCCTGAAAAATGACGCAAACACTATGTATCCGAAGCCCATGCTGTACCCTTTCAACGGCATTCAGTACCGCTCGGATGTCGAACGGCAGATTGCCATCGGTTACACAGAAATGAATGTGCCGTTTAAGTATGAGCCGGAGCTTTGGCTGGCCGGCATGAATAGGCCGGTTTTTCCGGATTTCCTGCTGTATATTCCTGAGCTGGAAACGTGTAAGATCCATGAGCATTACGGTCTGATGAATTTCGCGAAATATGTGCGTGATGCAAAGTTAAAGAGCTGCACATATATCGATGCGGGTCTTCATATAGATCAGGATGTTTTCTTTACGTACAACACTGAAGACCAGCCGTTTGATCTGAGGTATGTCCCGGCCAAGCTTAATGGTGTCATTTACGGCGATCTGATCAGCAGTAATGAGTGGATAAACAATTCAAGTCTTTAAACGCTCAGCCTGTGTCACCATCGCCTGCCGGCCCTCCCAACTTCTCAATATACTTTGATTTCCAAATCTTCTTGGTATAATGTACACGATAGAAGCGATCAGCGGACCGGGCGCGCGAAAAACTCCAACTACGAGAAGATCCACTACGTTTACAGACCAAAGAATGAAGACAGCGCGGTAGCTGAGAAGACCACCGCCAAAAGCACGTCCAAAGAAGATCCCACAGAGGCATAAGGAGCGATACTTGAGCAAGACACCCGCAAAAAAACTTATCCCGCTGCTCCTGCTGACATTTACGATGGCAGGCGTTATCGGCTTCATCTATGAGACGGTCTGCGTCCTCATCAATACCGGCGGCGAGTTCTTTAAGCGCGGAACGACTTACGGTCCGTGGATCCCGATCTACGGATTCGGCGCTCTCATGATCTACGCGCTGACGGTGAAGTTTAGAAAAAAGCCCTGGCTTGTGTTCCTCATCGCCATGACCTCGTGCGGCCTGCTCGAACTTGTGAGCGGCTATGTCATCGACAAATTCTTCCATCAGAGGCTTTGGGATTATTCGACGGTCATCCTCAACTGGGGTAACCTGAACGGCTATATCTGCGTCAGATCGGTCATCACCTGGGGCATCTTCGGCATGCTCCTGATGTACGGCCTGCTGCCCCTCGAAGAGAAGTTTCAAAAGAGGCTCCCCAAGGTGTTTAACATTGTTACATTCGCTCTATTCGGGCTGTTTGTGCTCGACATAGTACTTAGTCTTACGATAAAATAAGCCACCTGGAGAAGGCACAAAAAGACCCCAAAGGAGACCCCAAAATGGACAAAGCTTACCTCAAGGCCAGATTCCCGCTGCTGATGCTCGTGTTTACTTTCGGCGGCATCTTTGGCTTCATCTATGAGGAGATCTTCTACCGCTTTGATCTGGGCGAGTGGGTCAAGCGCGGCACGACCTTCGGCCCGTGGATCCCGATCTACGGCTTCGGCGGCCTGATCATTCTGGGCCTCACGTTCAAGTTCAGGAGAAAGCCCCTCTGGGTCTTCTTTTTCGCGACGATCGCG
>JAEEGJ010011436.1_pt1 | contig 22524 bp, 18 predicted proteins | sample 8958761 | NCBI WGS metagenome assembly JAEEGJ01 (sample SAMN16246546, study PRJNA631951) | gut metagenome | biome: gut microbiome; feature: rumen; material: RS-attached | host: Bos | place: Iran: Karaj | collected 2018-10 | reverse complement strand
AAACCGTATTAAATGGCAGTGTCGTCGAGGAATGAAGGAACTGGATCTTATGGTCCAAACCTTTTTTGAAAATGAGTTTTTGAAGTTGTCTGATGATGATCAGAAAATTTTTGTTAAACTTTTGGATGAATCAGATTTGAATTTATTCAGATGGCTGCTGAGAGGTGAAACTCCTGCAACTGATGACTTCAAGCATATTATTGATATTATGGTTGAGGCGCACAATAAACTGCAGGAACAGCTTAATTCATAATCGCGGTCAGGCTTCGATCCTGGTCAGCATGACATATTGTAAAAAAACAGGACCGTTTTGAATTTTTCGACGGTCCTGTTTTTAACGAATGTTATCTTTTATCAGAATATTATTTATGGATCTTAGGAGTAAGAACTGTTGGCTGAGGATCATCCAGCATATCCGGATAGTCGAGATTGTAGTTCAAACCACGAGATTCCTTTCTTTTCATAGCTGATTTTACAACCAGCTCTGCTATCTGGAGAAGATTGCGTAACTCAAGCAGATTGTTGGTTATTCTGAAATTTTCGTAATATTCTTTAACTTCCTTTTTTAGCAGATCAATACGGTGCTTTGCTCGTTCCAATCGCTTATTGGTCCTTACGATACCTACATAGTCCCACATCAGCATTCTCAGTTCATGCCAGTTGTGCTGGATGATAACTTCTTCATCGGAATTGGTTACCTGACTTTCGTCCCACGGTTTGAATTTTGTAATAGAAGGGGCGGAATCAAGTTTTGACAAAATATCCTTGGCAGCTGCAGCTCCATAAACCAGACATTCCAGAATTGAGTTTGATGCCATGCGGTTGGCTCCATGCAGACCGGTATATGATACTTCTCCAACTGCATACAGGTTTGAAATATCTGTCAGTGCCCGCTGATCAACCATTACACCGCCACAGGTATAATGAGCGGCCGGTACTACCGGAATCGGCTGTTTGGTTATGTCGATCCCTACTTTTAAGCATCTTTCATAAATGTTAGGGAAATGCTTCTTAACAAATTCCGGATCTTTGTAACTGATATCGAGATACATACAGTCCACACCCAGACGTTTCATTTCATGATCGATAGCCCGTGCTACAACGTCTCTAGGGGCAAGTTCCTCTCGTTTATCGTAGCTTGGCATAAATCGGGTCCCATCTGGACGTTTGAGCAGAGCTCCTTCTCCACGCAGAGCTTCGGAAAGAAGGAAGTTCTGATCCTGAGGATTGTAGAGACTGGTAGGGTGGAACTGATTAAATTCCATATTTGCTACGCGGCAGCCGGCACGCCATGCCATTGCGATCCCGTCACCGGAACTGATTTCGGTATTGGTTGTGTATTGATAAACCTTGGATGCCCCTCCGGTACAAAGAGCAACGAATTTAGCATATATATTTTCAACTTTTCCAGTAGCGCAATTTAATACGTAAACACCGAGCACCCGATTACCTGGTAATCCCAGTTTTCTTGTTGTTACCAAATCGATAACATTGAATTTTTCCAGTACAGTAATCTGCGGATGATTAAGGGCCTGAGAAATTAAAGTGTCCTGAACTGCTTTACCGGTCGCATCAGCAGCGTGGAAAATTCTTCTGTGGCTGTGGCCACCTTCACGTGTCAGGTGATAGTCATTCTGCGAATCGTCGGCTTTATCAAAATCAACGCCTTCCTTTATTAACCACTCTATACTTGATTTTGCATTTCTAACGGTGAATTCTACAGCGTCCTTTTCGCATAAGCCGGCACCTGCAACCAAAGTATCTGCAACATGAGATTCCAAACTGTCATTATCAGCGTATACATTGCAAACAGCGGCGATCCCGCCCTGTGCTTTCGATGTTGATCCTTCTTCGATAGGGCCTTTGCTGAGCACAATGAGATTGATATTCGGGTTTTCATCTGCCAATTTTAGTGCCAAGGTTAAACCTGCCGCACCGCTACCTATTACGAGAACGTCACATTCTCTTTCTGTGTTGTTTGTCATAGATGCTAAACTCCTAAAAAACTAACTCTGCTATTTTAGCACTTCTAATAAAAATTAAGTTTTTTATTTAGTAAAAAACGCCATACTCTTTTTTATTCGCGATCATAAATATTCATCTGATTCAAAGATGAGCTTCCATTATATGAAGATACTTGCATCTCATCGTCAGAGTTGCCTTTATCATTTTCATTTGTTTCACCATCTTGTGGAACTTCATTAATGGAGATGGATGGGTCGTATTTATGAATAATCTCTTTGATTGTATTTTGATCTTTCTCTTCAAATAAATAGTAATGGGAACCTATATTTTTAAAAAATTCAACTTTAGGATTGTATGGTACGGTTTCTGTTAATGAATTCCTTAAATATACTCCCAAAAATGATGATGAAGGTAAGAGAATTCCTGCGTCATATATGCATTTAAACTCATGTTCTGTCTTTTTTAATAACACTGTGAAAGGATTAATAATTTTTCCCTGCAAATTTTCACATTCATTTGAGTTTTCAAGTTCACTTATCTGATATATTGAAATTAATCCTGTTACTGTAAAGAGTTGAACCATGATAAACAGGGTGGATAACGTAAATTTTGAAATTACTTTCTTGGATAATAATTTAGCAGTAGTTGCTGTTACTTTGATTTTTGTATTACTGTCAATATGCAACAAGATAAAAGCTAGGAAAATATAGCTGATGGAAGTGTTGTGCATGTAGTTACTAATGTAAAACATTACAATAAACGGCCATATTAAAAACAGGTTGTTCAGTTTTGAATTTAAACTAATGGAACCGGTAAAAATAGAATAAAAAACAGCGAATATTAGAGTTAGCCATGAGAAGATACCCAGTAAACCGCATTCGGTTGCTAGTTTTAGAAATTTGCTGTCCGGATATTCAATATAAAATCCAGGATTTGCTTCCAAATTTGCAAAACTGTAGGTGTTGTATCCGGATCCTGTAATAATGTGCCTCAATGCGGTTGGAACAGTCTGTGACAGTCCGTCTTTCATTCTTACATAATTATCAAAAAGATCTAAAGTTTCGTTATTGTTCAGAAAATATGTAATCGTTAATGTACATACTATACATATAAGGGTGCTCCATCCCAATCTTTTGTCATTTTTTATTAGTAATATCTGCAATCCAACTATCGGTATAATTCCGATGCAGATGTTTTCTATTGTTATATTCTGAAAAGCTAAAAGGGAAAGAAATATAACAGACAAGAGTACAAGTAATGTACGGTAGATTGATGAGCCGCTATTGAGCAGGTACAGACCTATTGTAATGCCTACGTATGGCATTATGCTACTGAAATTATTCGGATGAACTTGTATACCAAACAATGTTGCAAAGGATAAGGAGGACGAACTAATTAGACAGCTTAAAAATAGAATGAAAATTATGTTCAGTCTGTTCTTCTCGCTGTAATTCAGTTGATGCAGCGCGTAAAGCAGAATGAAGAATGCGGTGTACGGGAACAGTTCGTTTGTAATGAAAGAAAAATGTTCCAGGTGGAATATTCCTGAAAGAAGTATAAAAAGAATAGGCAGTAACAGCAGCCTGATTGTTACCGTCCCGTAAATCTTCAGATTTTTACACAGAAAAATCAGTCCGATAAAAGAAAAGAGTGAAACAAAGGAGTAGTCGATAAAATTGACAAACTGGGGAAGATTAGCCTCATTTATAAAATCAATAAAATTGGAATAAGGCACAGTAAACAGTGCAAAAATCAAAAAAAACAGCATATTGACATTTTTGATCCAGTTAAAAGGCTGTTCTGTACGAATGTTACTGTCTACGGCTTGATTATGTGCTGAATCTGATGACATTAGTGGTTTTTCCTCCAACACGTACGGGGTGCTCGATATAGTTAACTATGTTTCTCTTTTTTGTGTTAAAATCTGAACAATTGAAAACTACCGTATTATATAAGAAAAGCTAGTTTTTATTAAAATGATATTTTTTTTCGGAACTTTTTAAAGTTTTGTTAGTCATACATTAAGTGAGTATGTTAAGAAATTTGGCTACTACAAGAGAAAATGAGTCGGTTAAGCTTACAAATGAACAGCTCGACCGGCAGATAATAGAAAACGTCTTGAACGGCGATAAGAATGCTTACAACCTTCTGGTTGTGAAGTATCAGTATAAAGTTCTCAATGTGGTGGGAAAGTATATATATGAACCGGCTGATCGCGAGGATATAGCCCAGCAGGCTTTTATCAAAGCTTATGAGGCTCTACCTTCATTCAGAGGGGACAGTGAGTTTTACACCTGGCTCTACAGGATTGTTGTGAACTGTGCCAAGAATTTTCTTAAAAACAAGGCCCAGAATACTCTTACTGTTGATGTTTCGGATCCTGAAATAGAATCCTATGACGGAAGTCAGAAACTTCATGATCTGAGTAATCCTGAGAGTGTACTTTCTTCCGAGGAACTCAAGGCGCAGCTTATAGCGGCGCTGGATGCTCTACCTAGTGAACTTAGAATGGCAGTTGTCATGTGTGAAATGGAAAATATGAGCTATGAACAGATTGCCGAGAAAATGAACTGTCCAATAGGTACAGTCCGTTCAAGAATTTCAAGAGCTCGAGAAGCTTTAGATAAGGTTATAAAACCGTTTTTGGATAACTAGAGGTTTTTAGAATGACTGAGCAATACGAAAAGATTTCATCCATGGTCGATGATGAGTGCGAAAATTTGACTTCTGCACAGATCAAGGAAATCGTTCATGATGAAGAACAGTTTAAAGTATGGCAAAGATACAACTTGATGAAAAGTCTGTTGAAAAATGAAGTGACCGGCTCAGTAAGCAGTTCTTTTATGGACGGATTTGCATCCAAGTTTGAAAAAGAACCTATTGTTATGGCCCCAAAAGCTAAACAGCACAGTGCGGTGGAATTGAATAATGAATCCGAAGTGATTCAGATTAAACCGGTAAGAAAGCCATCTAGATGGATGAAATTTATCGGACAGGGTGCTATTGCTGCATCGGTTCTTGTTGCATCTGTAATTGGAGTTAATGTAGTTACTACAGGATCTTCTGAAAGCACAGACAACGTAATTGGAACCACTCCTTTCGGTGGTTACGCTTCTCCTGTAAGTGCTCATTTTGAAACTAACAGACAGGGTGCAGAACTCGACAGTCTGGATTTCATTGATATGAACGAGGTAATGAATCACCAGGTTTCACCATATAATGGCAGAGAACTTGATCCTGTTGCCGAGAATGAACTGTCTAAAGTTGAGTCTCTTTTGAGCGATCATGATTATCAAGTAAGTATTTACAGTGTAAGAAAGTAATTTACATTTGTGAAATGCTGTATGCCGAAATATAGGTTTTTTCGTTTTTTAAGCATAATTCTGTTATCAGCCCTGGTGATGTCGTGGCATCGGGCTGAATCAGCCAACTCACCAATCAGTGAAGATGATCTAGAGATCGCATCTGCTGTACTGCAGCATATGAGTGTATCCCATGAACATTATCTTTATGACAATTATCTGATAGAAGCAACTGTATCTAATATAAATCCAATGAAAATTTCTCACGGGATTTTTGATAATGACAGTATACTCTTTGTTAACAACTTGAACGGCCTTCCCCAGGGAATGTTGAGTTATCGTAACCGTCTGGTTTATCTTGAACCGAACTCGAATGTATATGCGGTTGAAGATGTTAAGTTTCCAAACTTATATCTGCGGCTTATAAGCCTCGGGGCTGATGAAATATTGAAACGATACATCCCTCTCGTATCGGGACAATCAAGAATATCGGGCAAGCTTGTCCAGGTAATCAAGCTTATTCCTAAAAACAGGTTGGGTTATTCTTTGGTTCTATGTATTGATCAGAATTCGGGCCTTTTACTTCAGCTTGATGTAGTAGATAAGAAGGGAAAACTTGTTAAAAGTTTCATGTCTATTCATATGGATATTTTGGAAAGCAATCCGGCGTTCCTTAGAGATATCATGGCAACCCTGCCCGAAGATATAAAAACTGTAAATACGGTTGAGAAAAACAAGGATAGACTCACCTGGGATCTTAAAGCTGTGCCGTCAAATTTTGATATACTTGCAACTAACAAACATGCTATTAGAAATAATAATGAAAGTTCAGAGTATATGCTTATATCTGATGGCTTAACCGATGTTTCAATTTATCTGACTGAACATAAGTCGGAGATCAGAATTCCTCTAAGTTCTTTAAACGGAACTACTGTTTTCCGTCAACGGGTTTCTGATAAATATGATGTGGCTGTGATCGGAGTAATTCCTCCAAGTATGGCCAAAATGATTGCAGACAATGTTGAATTGAGAAAATGATTGTACCAGGAATTGTTATTGATTGTGATGAACATAAGGTAACGGTAAAGTGTTCAAAGCGGGATGCCTGCGGTAGCTGTATGCATTCAGGCAAATGTGGAGGTGGCAGTTTTATTAAACTTCTTTCCCCAAAGAACGGTGAAACTTTAGTTCTTCCAAACAATGAGAGTATAGATTTGAAAAAATCGCAGCTTGTTGCTCTCGAACTGTCTGATCAATACATTCTAATTTCATCTTTTGCTGTTTATTTTATCCCTGTTTTACTATCTGTCGTTGTTGCTGTATGTACAGATGCAATGATGCACAATGATATTATTTCTTTGATTGTGTTTTTTGTTGGAATGCTGTTCTTTATTTGGATAATGAGATTTTTGTGTTCAAAAAATGTAAGTGATTATATAAAAATAAAAAAGTTGGAATGCTAGGGTAAAAGATACCTATAATCAGCAAAAACAGTTACCGTCTCCAGTATGCATTTTTTGAATATGCTCTATGCTTATGATACAGGTATTCCAATATTAGAAAATCCTGAGTTCTCAGCCATTTCTTTCAAATTTTCAAATGTATGCTCATTTCGTTTGTGGTTAAGTAAATCTACAAGTTTCATCTGAAAATCTAATTCTGCCTGGATTGCATCCTGTTCCACAATCTGCTCATCGGTGTAGAGAGTGTTATCTCTAACTTCAAGATATTTAATTACAGTGACAACAGACTTTTCTGAGGCAAGCAGCGCTTCTTTTTTGGTGTGATTCAGAATAGAATCAAAAGTTATCAGTAGAGCCTGACACGCTAGACTTGCAGTAATTTTCCCAAGATTATCCTCATCATTGTATTCCGGGGTTAGTTCAAGAAACTCAGCCTGCAGTTCATTGAAATCAATCTGCTGTTCATGAAATTCCAAATAATCCCACAGCAAATCAAGATTTTTTTTGAATGTTTTATGAATATCAAGATTGTTGGTTTCGCTGTATAGTTTTAAATTTGGATACATTCTGGTGGTAAGAACAAGAGCAAACAGAGTTTGCTGCCAGTTTGCAAGACCGTTAATTTTTTTATAGAACAGATTACCGAACAACATAATATATAAACTCTCTTTCTGAATTACTGGAATAACGTTACGAGTAAACAACCACGGGAATGATAACATCAAATTTTTTATTGGCAAATGTTTTCAGTTCGATGAGAACAATATATTAACGGCCGGCTGTCTGACCGTCTTATACGTCTCTTAAGAATTGCTATTTGTCCTGATCTGATTCTTTTTCTTCGAGTCGGGCAAGAAATGTTTTCAACCCGTAGAATGTTTCGTTGCTGATTACATGTTCGATTCTGCATGCATCCTTTTCGGCAATTTCAGGTGTAACGTTGGCGATTCTGCTGAAAAGTTTGGTAAGGGTTTTGTGGCGGTCGTAAATCATCTGCGCCTTTGCCATGCCTGCTTCGGTTAAAATCAGATAACCTGACGATTCAACCTTGATGTATCCTTCGTTTTTCAAAATGCTGACAGCTCTGCTTACGCTAGGCTTGCTGAAGTTCAATTCTTTGGCAAGATCGATGGATTTTACTTTTCCGTTATTCTTTTCATTAAGAATCAATATGGTTTCCAAATAATTTTCGCCTGACTCGAGCATATGCATTATCCTATATGTAAATTGTCAAATCTCTATATTACATTATCATCAGTATTAAAAAATTGATATCAGTTGGAATATCAAACTATCACTCTGTCTGCAGAGAAATAAATATTCAGGGTCAATAGATTATACAGTAATTGCTCGGTATGGGAATATTGTTTTTGTCTGCGCTGACGTTTGTATTGACAGCGCCGGATCACTTCTTTTTTTACTGATCTTATGCTCTGATAAGTTGCTTTTATGAGCTGTTGAAAATATAATTTAACGCGTGAAAAAATCAAAAGTATAACGTTGATCTCAGAAAATTTTTGTGCGGATTGTTAGAACGGCACGTTTCTGCAGAACTGAACTATTTTAGGTATGCAGGAAATGAGAATTGTTAAATACTGTCGATTCATGTACGTACTGGGAACCTTAATGTGACCAGGAATTCTTGGCTCAATAATGTAGAGGACATCTATGAAAGTTTTAGTAATTGGTAATGGTGGTAGAGAGCATGCCTTAACCTGGAAAGCTGCTCAGTCAGATTTGGTTTCTGAGGTGTTTGTAGCACCGGGTAATCCTGGAACAGCCCTGGAGCCGAAAACAAAAAATGTTAATATCGGTGTTTGTGATATTGACGCTTTGGCTGATTTTGCAGAAAAAGAGAAGATTGATCTTACCATCGTAGGACCTGAGGCTCCGCTGGTTGCCGGAATTGTAGATGAATTCAAAAAAAGAAATTTAAAAATTTTCGGACCTACAAAAGCTGCTGCACAGCTTGAAGGCTCCAAGTCCTTTACCAAGGATTTTCTGATGCGTCATAACATTCCGACTGCCAAATACAAAAATTTTACCGATGTAAATGAAGCTCTTTCATATCTCGACAGTGTAGAGATCCCTGTTGTTGTTAAAGCAGACGGACTTGCTGCAGGCAAGGGGGTTATTGTTGCTCAGACCAGACAGGAAGCAAAGGATGCGGTAAAAGACATGCTTTCCGGAAATGCTTTCGGTGAAGCAGGTTGTAAAGTCGTGATAGAAGATTTTCTTTCCGGTGAAGAGGCTTCTTTTATTGTGATGGTAGACGGAAAGAATGTTCTTCCAATGGCCACAAGTCAGGATCACAAGCGGGTTGGTGACGGGGATCAGGGACCTAATACCGGAGGAATGGGGGCATATTCTCCTGCACCGGTTGTGACAAAGACTGTATATGACCGTGTTATGGAACAGATTATTTATCCTACCGTTAAAGGAATGGCTGCCGAGAACAATGAATATGTCGGATTTTTGTACGCAGGACTGATGATTGATGATGCAGGCAATCCGAAAGTTATCGAATTCAACTGCCGTTTCGGAGATCCTGAAACACAGCCGATAATGATGAGAATGAAATCCGATCTGGTTGAGTTATGTGATGCTGCCTGTGATGGAAAACTTGATACTAAAACCTGTGAATATGATGAGCGTCCGGCTGTCGGTGTGGTTCTTGCCGCAGAAGGTTATCCTCAGTCTCCTAGAAAGGGCGATGTAATATCCGGTTTAGAATCTGCAGCAGAACCCGGTTCCAAGATTTTCCAGGCTGGAACGAAGCAGACTGACGGAAAAATCGTAACCAGCGGCGGTCGTGTTCTGTGTGCAACAGCATTGGGCAGTGATATCAAGGAAGCCCGCGACAATGCATACAAACTTGCTGAAACTGTATCATGGAACGGAATGTTCTATAGAAACGATATCGCATATCGCGCAATTGCCAGGTTAAATAAGTAATCTGAGAGCAATAGCGATATGTTTAAGCTGGTAGCTGTGGATTTAGACGGAACTTTACTTGATGATCGGAAGTTAATCCCTTCTGACAATATTGCCGCAATCCGAAAATTAAAGGATCAAGGTGTAAAGATCGTCATAGCTACCGGCAGACCCATAGCTGTGATTAAGAAAATTATAGCTCAGCTTGGCATTGATTCTGATGATGATTACTGCGTTGCCTTAAACGGAGTTCTTGTTCAGAATCTTAGATCTGAAGAAGTGATTTGTTCATCAGGGTTCTCCGGAGAACTTTTAAAAAAACTGGTCTCATTAAGTCAGCAGTATTCTCTGTATATCCATACGTTCAGCAAAACTTTTGGTTTGGTTGCAAACAAGAGAAATAAATATTCCGATATAGAATGTTACGGCGGTGTAGTGCAGTATCGTGAGTTTGATTTCAGTACAGTTGCCGACAGTGACGAATTTTATAAATGTGTTCTGACCGGTCCGGAGGAGATGGTTGATCAGCTTGAACGAAATCTTGATCCGGTTTTCCGGAAACTTTTTTCTGTAGTTAGAACGCTGCCGTGTATTCTGGAATTTCTGCCTGCAGGTGTAAGTAAGGGCAGGGGTTTAAGCATGCTGGCCGGGAAGATCGGTATTGCTCCTGAAGAAATGATTGCTTTCGGGGATGAGCATAATGATTATGAAATGCTCCAGGCCGTCGGTTTCCCTATAGCTATGGGAAATGCTATTGAGCCTGTTAAAAAAATATCAAAAATGGTAACAACCACTAATAATGAAGCCGGGGTGGCCTATGCCCTGGACAAATTGTTTGCTGGTAACTGATTGTAAAGATTAGGCATGGGTTAAGTCTGTTTATGAAAGAAAAGAACAAACAGTATCTTAAAAATTTTGGAAAACTGTTATTACCTTTCTGGGTATCCAAAGACAGTAGATCGTGCAGGGTTATACTGTTGCTGATCCTGGTTTTAACCGGTTTCAGTGTTTTTATAGCAAAGCAGGTAAATACCTGGTACAACGATTTTTATAATACGCTACAGGAATACGATTTTGACGGTTTCTGCTCTCAGATGCTGATATTCATAGTGCTGGCTACGTTTCACGTTTTTGTAACGGTTACCAATTATTACATGAAACAGAAACTGATGATTGAATGGCGTCACTGGTTGAGTACCTTTTATATGAAGAAATGGATTAACAACGGCGTCTTTTACAAAATGCATTTCATCGATGGTAATACTGATAACCCCGATCAGCGTATTGCAGAGGATTTGAATGAGTTTGTAACCCTTACATTTACTCTGTCAATCGGTATTCTTACCAATCTGGCAATGCTCGTGACATTCTTTTCAGTATTGTGGAGTCTGTCAGCTGCTACAACATTTACTATCGGAAGTTTCAGTCTTTCGCTTCCTGACGGTTATCTGTGCTATCTCGCACTGGGATATGCGGTAGTCGGTACGATACTGACTTTCATTATCGGAAAACCGTTGATTAAACTTAACTATAATCAACAGCGGGTCGAGGCCAACTTCCGTTATTCCCTGGTGAGAGTGAGGGATAACAGTGAGTCTATTTCCATGTACCGCGGTGTCGAAGAGGAAGGAAAGTATCTGGAGGTTAAATTTTCAGATGTGGTGAGAAATTTCTATCAGATAATGGTCAAGACCGTTCACGTTGAATTTTTTGCCTTATCCTATAACCAGGCTTCGGTTATATTTCCGTTTGTTATATCTGCACCGCTTTATTTTGCAAAGCAGGCTACACTGGGAACTCTGATGCAGGTTTCATCTGCTTTCGGAAGAGTCCAGGGTGCTCTGTCGATGCTGATTGACAGCTTTTCTTCCATTGCAAGGTGGAAATCGGTGGTTGACCGTCTTGTTCAGTTTAATCAGAACATGGAAAAGACTTTTGAACTTAAATCCATACCTGCTGAAAACCAAGGTAATGAACTGATCCTTGATAATGTTTCGGTAACTACACCTCAGGGCAAAAATTTAATTTTAAATGAAAGTTTAAAACTTAAATCAGGTGATTTCCTTCTGATCCGCGGTCCGTCCGGATGCGGTAAATCAACTCTGTTTAGAACAATCGCCGGTTTGTGGCCGTATGCAAGCGGATCTATTACCTATCCGGACGGAAAATTCCTTTTCCTGAGTCAAAAACCGTACATCCCGCTTGGAACTCTGAGAGCGGCAATATGTTATCCGCAGGCACCGATTAATGATTTGAAACTCCTTCCGGTTCTGAATGACGTCGGTCTTTCCCATCTTGCAGAATGTCTGGATATCGAAGAGAACTGGAGTCAGATCCTGAGTGTCGGCGAACAGCAGAGGGTTGCCTTTGCAAGAGCTCTGCTGCTTAAGCCTGACGTCCTGTTTATGGATGAGGCATCATCGGCACTGGATGAAAATCTTGAAAATATCTTGTATACCAGGATTACCAGGGAACTTAAAAATTCGATAATCATAAGCGTCGGACACCGCAGTTCTATCAAGTCCTTCCATAATCTGTTCCTGGAATGGCAGGAAGATCTGAACTGGAGACTTGTTCCTAATGAGGAATATGTAGAGGAAGGTGTTTATACAGAAAATACCGGTTGTGATGAAGAAATTCATGATGACGATCTGGTAAAGAGATTCCGTAATGCATACAGTTACAAAAATTCCCCGGCAGGAAAACCGTGGTATAAACGATTGTTTGGCAGAAAGAATGGGGAAGATTAAGTGAATTTAGATGAAGCGATCGAATCACTGAAGGTAAAGGACTATAAACAGGCACTGGAACTTTTTAAAGATGCCGCAGCAGGCGGTAATCCCGATGCATGTGATTTTATTGTCCAGATGTATATTATGGCTCTGGAACCATCCATTACCTCTGATGATTATTTACAGTATTCAATCAAAGGATACGAGTATCGTTCAAAGGACGGATGTTTCAATCTAGGCTCCATTTACCGTAACGGAATGCTCGGTGATCCTGATTTAAATAAGGCTTATGAGTTTTTTCTTGAAGGGGCTACGGAATATCAGGATCCGCGATGCCAGTATTTTCTTGCAGAAATGCTCAGAAACGGCGAAGTCGGCAAAATTAATGTTGATGAAGCGGTTAAATATTACGGGATGGCTGCAGGCCGCGGATATTATCCGGCGCAGTTTATGCTTGCAAAAATTTTTGAAAATGTGGTGGACAATTTTCAGACTACGCTGGAGTTTTATGAAAACGCTGTAAAAAACGGCCATGTAGATGCAATGCTCAGACTTGCTTATATATATGAAAAAGGCATCAGGATCCCTAAAAATTTCGATAAGGCGGTTGAATATTATAAAAGTGCTGCTGAACACGGTTCGGCAGAGGCCAAGCTTAAACTTGCCAGAATTGGAATTGAACCTCAGAATTATGGCGGAGTTTCGTCATTAAGTCGCTCTGATGCGTGTAAAATGCTGAAGGAACTGTCAGAAGAATCAAAGGTGAACAACCTGATTAAGCGTGACGCCCTTTATTTTCTCGGACAGTTGTATGAACAGGGAATAGAGAAGGATTCTCCTGATTTTAATGCGGCCTTTGAATGCTTTTCAAAATCCTCTAATTTAGGTTCTCTGCCAAGCATGTATAAGTACGGTTGTTATCTTTTCAACGGACAGGGTTGCGTAGCTGACAAGGTGGAGGCCTTTGCCATACTTCATATCGTCAGGTTTATTTCTTCGTCAAATGTAGATCCTTCAGTTAAATCTCAAGAACTAATTTCTCCGGATCAGCTTGTTGAACTTACAGAAAGGCGGCTGGTTGATTATGAGGAACAGCTTACGGAGGCGCAACGAAGCGAAGCATTTAAAATTGCAGACGAGAGGCTTGGAAGAATTTTTAACGTCTCATAAGTCGTAGAGCAGGAGTCTGAATTCAGGACTCCTGCTTTCGGTTTGCAGTATGTCTCTTTTTTTCTTTTAGTTTTTACACAGCATATTGCTGAATTTATAAAACAGTTCAAGTGCACTTTTAGGCGTCAGTTCGTTTGGATCTGTATTCTTTATTTCTTCTATGATTTCATTCTGGGTGCCGCTGTCTATTTTCATGTTTTGAAAAATACTGGTCTGTCTGCCTGTTTGCTCGTGGCGCTGAGATTTTTCCAGACTAATCAGTTTGTTTTTGGCTCTTTGCAGCAGATCCTGCGGTAATCCGGCCAGTGCTGCCACCTGGATCCCGTAGGATCTGTTGGTTGAACCGTCATTGACAGTGTGAAGAAATACAATATCATCATCGTGCTCTATTGCATCGAAATGAACGTTTTTTATATTTGATATTCTTGAAGGAAGTTCCGTAAGCTCAAAGTAGTGGGTTGAAAACAGAGTTAAAGCTTGCAGATCTGCAAGGTATTCAGCCGTTGCCCAGGCTATTGCCAGCCCGTCATAGGTACTTGTACCGCGACCGATTTCATCAACCAGCACCAGACTGCAGTTGGTGGCGTAGCGGACAATATTTGCTGTTTCGGTCATTTCCACCATAAAAGTTGAACGACCGGATGAAAGATCGTCAGATGCTCCTATACGGGTGAAAATCTGATCTATTACTCCTATTTTTGCTGATTCCGCCGGAACATATGAACCTATGTATGCCATGACTGCAATCAGTGCTGTCTGTCTCATGTAGGTGGATTTTCCTCCCATGTTCGGACCGGTTATAATCAGTTCGTTAAGATTTTTATCAAGATGAAGACTGTTCGGAATGAACGGCTCCTCCATAACTTTTTCTACAACTGGGTGCCGGCCGTTACAGATATCAATGCGGTGTTCGGAGCAGAATTCCGGTCTTGTATAGTTATTCTGGAGCGCCCGTTCTGCAAGATTGTTGAGAACATCAAGCAGTGCTATATTTTGTGCGGTCTGCTTTAAATCATTGATATATGGAAACAGCAGTTCGATCAGTTGATCATAGAGCTGTTTTTCAAGTTCAAGAGATTTACTCTGGGCATGAAGTGTCTTTTCCTCGAAAACCTTTAATTCTTTGGTGATATATCGTTCATTGTTTTTAAGTGTCTGTCTGCGGATATAGTCGGCAGGAACTTTATCATTCTGAGCTTTGGTTACATCGATGAAGAAACCCTGAACACGGTTGAATCCAACTTTAAGAGTGCTGATCCCGGTACGCTCACGTTCGCGTGCTTCAAGTTCCTCAAGGAAACGATCATTTCCCTCGGAAATTGCCCTCAGTTCATCCAGTTCACTGCTGTATCCCTCCTTTATCACCCCGCCGTCTCTGATTAGTACCGGAGGTAAATCAACTATTGCCGAATCGATCAAATTCCTAAGTTCTGTGAATGGTTTTATTCCCGTTAAAAAAGTATTGAATTCCGGAACCTGGTGTTCGGACAGAATATTGAGAATTTCTGGAATCACTGAAAGAGATTCTTTCATTTTGCAGAGATCTCTCGGTTTGATTGAGCGCAGGGCAAGTCTTGCAACAATTCGTTCCAAATCACCAATTCTGTTAAGATTTTCTGTAAGTTCAGAATAGATTTCGGCAGATATGATTGCCTGTATTGTATTATGACGGAAGTTGAGTTTTTCAAGATCTCTGACCGGCAGGTGGATCCATCTTTTGATCAGGCGGCTTCCCATAGCGGTCGAGCAGTGATCCAGTACCCATGCAAGCGTATTATCCGTCCCGCCGACCGTATTTACTGTAAGTTCAAGATTCCTTCTGGTTGATGCGTCCATAACGATGTAGTCGCATTTTTTATTGAGTCTTATGCCCTGGATATGGGGAAGACTGCATTTCTGGGTTTCTTTGACGTAGTTCAGTAAACATCCCGCGGCACAGATCCCCGTTGCAGCCTCGTTGACTCCGAACCCGGTGAGATCCTGGGTCTTGAAGTGTCCGCACAGCTGCTTGTAGCATGTTGAGAATTCGAACTCCCACTCGTTACGTTTTCTTACACCTTTGATTCCGTTGAATATTTCTTTTTCGTAAATGTTTTCATTGTACAGAATTTCCGCCGGGGTCGTTCTTTGAAGTTCTGTTTTCAGATAATCCTTTCCGTCGCCCTCGTTTATGTAGAAGTCTCCGGAGGACATATCAAGAACGGCAATTCCATAGTGATCTGTTTTGAGATCTTTGCTGACTGCCATTATCAGATTATCAATTCTGTCCCTGAGAAGAGATTCATCTGTTACCGTTCCCGGTGTAACAATTCTTGTGACCTTTCGTTCCATCGGACCTTTATTCTGACCGGGAACACCAATCTGCTCACAGATAACCACGGATTCGCCAAGCGACACAAGCTGGGCGAGATAACCGTCTATTGCATGGTATGGAACTCCGGCCATCGGAATATCTATGGTATTGTGCCCCTTCTTTGTCAGTGTGATATCCAGCAGTTTGGCGGTTTTTTTTGCGTCGTCAAAGAATGTTTCGTAAAAGTCACCCATCCGGTAAAATAATAATAAATCCATATATTTTGATTTAATCTCAAAATATTGTTTCAACATTGGTGTACAATCTTCACTTTGGATGAATTCTTCCAGGTTCTGTATTTTATTATCTGTATTCATGGGTTTTTATAATGGAACAACGTATCAAAAAATTAGCACAAAAATTGGGTTCTATTTTACAACAAAAAGGTCTGTATGTAAGTACCGTTGAATCCTGTACGGGAGGAGGAATTGCATATGCCATTACATCAGTATCAGGAAGTTCATCCTGGTTCAATCAGGGATATGTGACATATTCAAACGAGGCAAAGCACTCTCTGGTCGGAGTTAACGAAAACACTCTGCAGAATTTCGGTGCGGTAAGTCAGCAGACCGTGGAGGAAATGGCCTCCGGATGCAGGGAAAAATCAGGAGCAGATCTGGCGGTTTCAGTTTCCGGTATCGCAGGTCCGACCGGAGGAACGGATGAAAAGCCGGTAGGAACCGTTTGGATGGGAATTAGCCGCAGAGACGGTAAAGTTATTTCACGAAGGTTTCTCTTTGACGGGGATCGTGATTCGGTCAGAATGCAGACAATAATATGCGCTCTGGAAGCATTGATAGATTCTGCAGGGGAACTATCTTAATATTAACCTAAAAGGTACCGTGTCAGAAACGGATTTACATTAATGGCTGAATATAATTTTGTTCTAATAATATGACAATATAAGACTTTTATAAAATATATTGACATTTTTGTGTATAATGATAATATTAATGTGAATTTTAAATGTGTTAAATAAAGGAACTAAAATGGAAGAGAAAAACAGCAAGAATTTAAAGGATGATAAGTCAAAAGCATTAAAGGCTGCGATGGATCAGATTGAAAAACAATACGGCAAGGGTTCCATTATGCGTATGGGAGATACCACAATAACGGATGTGGATACGATCCCTACCGGCTCTATTTCACTCGATATCGCTCTCGGGATCGGTGGACTGCCATGCGGCCGTATTGTTGAAATATTCGGACCGGAATCTTCCGGTAAGACAACCCTGACCCTGGAGATTATTTCAGAAGCACAGAAAATGGGTAAAACCTGTGCATTCATAGATGCTGAACATGCGCTGGATCCTATATATGCCTCAAAAATTGGGGTAAAGGTGGATGATCTTCTTGTTTCTCAGCCGGATACCGGTGAACAGGCTCTTGAAATCTGTGATATGCTGGTAAGATCCGGTGCGGTTGATGTGGTGATTGTTGACTCTGTGGCCGCCCTTACACCGAAGGCTGAAATTGAGGGGGAAATGGGTGAGTCCCACATGGGCCTGCAGGCCAGACTGATGTCACAGGCATTGAGAAAACTTACAGCCAATATCAAAAATGCAAACTGCCTGTGTGTATTTATCAATCAGATAAGAATGAAGATCGGTATTGCTTTCGGTAACCCTGAAACAACCACCGGCGGTCAGGCTTTGAAATTCTACTCCTCTGTAAGACTTGATATTAGAAGAACAGGAACTGTTAAGAACGGAAACGAAGTAATCGGTTCTGAAACCAGAGTAAAGGTTGTCAAGAATAAAATGGCGGCACCTTTTAAACAGGCTGAATTCAATATCATCTACAATGAAGGTATTTCCAAAGAAAGTGAAATTATTGATCTTGGCGTTAAATGCGGGATTATACAGAAGTCCGGTGCCTGGTTTGCATATAACGGAGAAAAGATTGGACAGGGTAAGGTTAATGCCGCAAATTACCTGAAGGAAAATGAAGCTGTTTCCAGTGAAATTGAAAAGCTGATCCGTGAACAGCTTATGCACAGTGATAAGTACGAGGGAGATATCGGCGGATATGATGATTCTGAAAATCAGGTTGATGCTGATATTCCACCTATGGAAGATGAACCGTTCTAGAATTGAACTGTATTTTTAATTAGCGATCGTGTTGTCTGCTGTTTTCGGGACAGTGACAATACGATTTTGTTTATGTACCTGCTGTTTAATTCGATTGGACGTTTGGGGTTGTTCGGAGAATTGTCCGTGTGTGATGAAAATGAACTATTAAAGAAAGCTCTTGCCTATGTGCTTTCTCTTGTTGCAAAGCGGGAATATTCCGTATTTGATATTAAAGAAAAACTGACAGCAAAGTTCGGATCTGATATAGCAGACTCTGCGGTTGAATATGCTGTGGATCATAAGTATGTATCCGACGAACGCTATGCTGAAATGTTTGTTCGTTACCGGGCCAATAATCATTACGGTCCTAAAAAGATCTTTTATGATTTAAAACTTAAACATATAGATGAAAGTATCATAAGTAATGCTCTTGAAAACTGCGACATCTCGTTTGAAGATAAAATTTCAGAATATTTCTCATCAAAGTTTGACGAAAGTGAACTTGCAGATGCAAAGTACAGAGCCAAAGTTTACAGAACCCTGATTGGCCGGGGTTATACAAACGATCAGGTCAGAGACATTATTGATAGATAAGATTACTTGGGGCGACAGCGTACTTTTACTGGATGAATAGCCGTTACTATTCACAGCCTGTCAAAATCGCAGAATCGTTACTACACTTGGTAATGCGTAAATACGACTTTTAAACAATTCTATTCATCCTCCAAAACCGAATTTTTTGTCCCTAATTTTTTATAGTAAAAAAGCTCGGAAACCCTTATAAAATATAGCTTTTTCGAAGATTTTTGTTGCTGTTTTAAATCAATATGGTATAATGTATACCATATTGTTTATATATCTATTTGAGGTACTTTTATGGCTAATAATATTACTTACGTAAAACAAAAATCCGGAGTTATTTATGCTTACGAAAATCTCGGAACCTGGGACAAGGTTAACAAGAAACCGATATGCAGGAGACGTCTTATTGGAAAGGTTGATCCGGTAACAAAAGAAATTGTTCCTACCGACCAGCGTAACAAAAGTCAGAGTCCGGATTATGTTCAACCTCCATATGAAAAAGGATATGAGATGCCTACGACTCTTGCCGGTCGAAAAAAGGAGATACTCAGGCTTCTGAAGGAAAATTACGAACTCAAACAAAAAATTGAAGAACTCGAGAAGAAGATTGCTGAAGCAACTGCAAAAACTGAAGCGGCAGAAGCAGTTGAAAAAAACGAAACTGCTGAAACAGCAGACAGTTCATCAGCTGAATAATTTTTTTTATCAGGCAGTTGCACGGCAGTCTGCCTGTTTACGGCACAATCATATGGGCTTAAAAACTAAAACATCATGGAACAGTTTGAGAAAGTTATACATTTAAGCTGTAATGCACTCATCGTGGATGGAACCCGCTGGGTTCGCAGCTCTTTGTATAATCAGCTGAGCAATGATTGTCGCCGGATGCAGTACAGAATAGCTTCTCTCACAACTGAAAGAGATTCACTTAAGCAGGAACTGGAACAGTGGACACAGCCGGCACTCAATTCTGAAAACAAGGCCCAGCGCCAGCTTGCAAGAAAAGACTCTGCCTATCAAAATCTTAAACTGAAGTTTGAGCAGCAGAAGTCTCAGGGCGATAAGCTCAAAGAGCAGATTAACGAGCTCAAAAAAGAAAAAACGAATTTGATAAAGCAGAATGTTGCCAGTCAACGCAGATGCGCTGAGTTTGAGAATGAAAATGCCATAATGCAGGCAAAGAATGATAAATTCGAGCAACAAATAAAAGAACTTGAAGAAGAGCTGAAAACTCTTCGCGAAGAACATAGTGAACTTGAGCTGACCAACGGGCAACTGAAGGATAATTTAGAAAAAATAACTTCTCAGCTTAACGCTGACAGCAACAACTCCGGTCTGCCGACTTCAAAAACTCCTATCGGCAAGGAAAAAAGGAAACCGGTTCCCAATCTTCGCCAAAAAAGTGATCGCCGGAAAGGCGGTCAGCCGGGCCACAGGAAAAACCAGCTCGCACAAAGTATAGATGAGCTGATAACAGGTTACAGAGATCACCTTCCTGAAGAATTCAACGAGCAGATGCAGGACCGGGAGCTCATTCCTGAAATCCTGAACTGTCCCAACTGCGGTGCCAGGATTACCGATGACATGTTGACTGTAAGAGAAAAGGAGGAGATTGATTTCGAAATCAAAATCAATCGAATCAGACACAGATTTTATGAAATCGTCTGCAGTCACTGCAACATGCGGTTCAAAATCAAAATACCGAATCAGATCAAAGAGCCGGCCCAGTACGGTCCCCACATCAAATCACTCATCTGTGTTCTGCTCAAGGGTGGAATCGTAAGCGTCAAAAGAGTCAGCCTGATTATCAACTCTCTGCTTAAGCTGAATATCAGTGAGGGTTATATCTGTAAACTTGCACGTCAGCTCGGTGAGATGTGTGAGGACTTTTCTAAAAAAGTTACATCACTGTTTCAGTTCTTTGCCATAATAGGATGGGATGATACCGTTGTCAGAGCCAACGGAAAAAACATCTGTTTCAGAACATACGTAACCAACTTCATTTCCCTCTATACCGCGCATGATCAAAAGAATCTGCAGGGACTTATTGATGACGGTATACTGACCTCTTTAACTGTTCTTAACAGAGTGATACACGACCACAATACTGTTAACTACAATGAAATCTTTAACTTCCTGAATGCCGAATGCAACGCTCATCTTTTAAGAGATTTACTGAGAGTTTATGAAAACAACAAAGACAGGGCGGAATGGACGCTGGAGCTTAAAAACACAATCTCAGAACTGATAAACAAACGCAACTCTATGGTTGAAGAGGACAGTAGCAGTACCTCTCTTCCGGCTGAAGAAATCAATAATTTTAAACAAAATTTGATCGCTGTACTTGCCTCCCGGAAAGTTATCGTTGAGCAAATGATTCAGGAACATGAAAAACGCCAGCGTGAGCTTGGCAATAAATCAAACAAAATCATTCCGCCTGAATCATTACTCCTGGAACTGAGAATAATCAACAGACTTTCCGTTCCTGAATATATGGATGCATACTTCGCCTGGATGGGTAATTTTAACATTCCGATCACAAACAACTGCTCTGAACGAGCACTTCGTACGGAGAAGACGCATATGAAAGTGAGCGGTCAGTTTGCATCAACTGAAACCGCCGAATACCATGCAATGGTCATGACTTACCTTGAGACCTGTAAGAAAAACGGAATCAACAGTTTTGATGCTATCACGGCAATGTTCGAAGGAAAACCGTACACGGTTGAATCTTTAAATTTGGTGGAACACCTGGATTACAAGGAAATGTATCATCCGTCAGCTCCGCCGGTTTCTTCGGAACTCAACAAAACTCCTCCGGACCAATAAAATCTTAATCTTACCAACTCGAGAGGTTCCAGTTATGGAAACCTCCGGGTAACCTTTCCTTGTATGGCATTGATCGATTTTTATGCTCTGTAGGGACTGTGAATAGTAACATAAAAATGGGACCATAACAGGTTTTAAGTCCCATACAATTACGAATGAGGTTTTAGATGAACTCATGCCAGGGAATGAAAATTTTAAAAAATAAAATTTTCTTATCATGAGGTCATTATGGCGCGTTTACGTTTTTACAACTTCCAACCAGGAATATACTTTTTACTTTTACCTAAATTTCCAGATTTTCCATCTTTTATCGCAACATCATATAATTCAATTATATTTTTATTAAAATTTAAAATTCTTCGTAATAAATTTTTGCATACCTGCTTGATAACAAAGAAAGTAGAATATCTCGCTCCAAATAAAGATTTGTACATATCTATCCTATTACGGATGGAATAATAATTTTTCCAACTAAATTCAACAGTTCGATACTCAACATCGTGGTGAATCTTTATATCAGGAAAACATCTGATTTTTCCGTATTGTCTTAATCGTAAACTATGTTCAGTATCATCATAATAAATAAAATACTCATCCCTAGTTAGACCATATTTAATCAAGGCTTGAACATTAATTATTGTACCAACGTATGAAAATTCATCAATTTCAAAATATACTTTACTGTATTCAGTTTCAGGGACACTATAACTAGTTACATTAAAAAATCCCTTTTTTATCCGTCTTCTATGAACCAAATCGAATTTTCCATTATTGATCACAGAACCGCATATAGCACTACATTTGTCATCATAATGCTCAATATTATAGTAAACCTTTGACAATGCATCAATTTCTGGAAAAGCATCATCATCTGAAACCCATATCCAATCTAATTTTTGTGATAAACCTTCTTCCAAGCCTCTTTTAAAACCACCGCTTCCCCCTAGGTTAGAAGGATTTGTAATAACTATTTTCTTATATTTACTTTGATCTTTTACCCAATTTTGCAAATAGTCTTTTGTTCCATCTGTACTCGCATTGTCAACAATTATCATGCAAATTGGAAATTTTGTTTGAGTATCGAAACAACTAACTGCTTTTATTAATTTATCTAATCTATTATAT
>JAEEGJ010011435.1_pt1 | contig 22526 bp, 19 predicted proteins | sample 8958761 | NCBI WGS metagenome assembly JAEEGJ01 (sample SAMN16246546, study PRJNA631951) | gut metagenome | biome: gut microbiome; feature: rumen; material: RS-attached | host: Bos | place: Iran: Karaj | collected 2018-10 | reverse complement strand
CATGGAGAGACAGGAACTTTCTTTCGATATGTGCGATCAGACTTCCGCGTGCGTCACAGACATCGGTCTTGTCATGAAGCGACAGGAACCTGGATTCGGAATGATATGCCAGATGGCCGTCCTCATCGGTGATATCGATCTTGTGGTGAAGCGAGAAGATCGCAGTCGATGTGAAAAGGGAACGGACCGGCTGACCGAATTCTTCGACGTTGTTCACATTGGCTTCTTCACCTTGTTCACGAAAGCGGTGATATTTTGAAAACACACCCATTGATATTGCCTCCTTTCGTTCATTCCTATTATGTCCTGTGTTTTTGATAAATATGTGAAAAGCCATGTTACGAATGGAACGATCTGAAAATGGTAATATGGAAGAAAGAAAAAGTTTGTCAGGTATACATGGCGAAGGGAGTGAAGGATGTCAGTGAAAAAATTGGGTTTTGGCACCATGAGGCTGCCGCTTCTGGATCCGGAGGATCCGGGCAATATCGATCTGGAACAGTATGAGAAGATGGCCGACATGTTCATCGAAAGAGGCTTCACGTATTTTGATACGGCTTATATGTATCACAAAGGGGAGTCGGAGAATTATTTCCGGAAGGCCGTTGCGGAAAGGATAGACAGGAATGCCTATACGATCGCCGACAAGATGCCTGTTCACCATGTGAAGGCGCCGCAGGATTATCCGGTGATCTTCAATGAGCAGCTGGAAAAATGCGGCGTGGAATACTTCGATTACTATCTTCTGCACAACCTGGGAAAGGACATGTATCCTTCGACACAGGAGTTCGGAGGTTTTGAATTCATCGCCAGGATGAAGGAAGAGGGGAAGGCTAGAAAGATCGGTTTCTCGTTCCACGATGATCCGGAAACGCTGGACATGATCCTGAGCGCTCATCCGGAGGTCGATTTCGTGCAGCTGCAGATCAATTATCTGGACTGGGATTCTCTGGTCGCCCAATCGGGAAAGTGCTATGAGGTCGCAAAAAAACATGGCAAGAAGGTCGTGGTCATGGAACCGGTCAAGGGCGGTACGCTGGCAAAGCTGCCTGAGGAGGCGATGAAGCTTTTCAGGGACTTCTACAAGGATGAGAGCGTGACGCCGGCGTCGCTGGCGATCCGTTATGTGGCTTCTCTGGACAATGTCATGATGGTCCTGAGCGGCATGTCCGATCTGTCACAACTGGATGACAACACGTCTTACATGCGGGATCTCGTTCCTCTTTCTGATGAGGAAAGGAAGCTGGTCGATGCGATCACGAAGATCCTCAAGAGCACGATCAAGGTGCCTTGCACGAGCTGCCGCTACTGTCTGGAAGTCTGTCCGATGAACATCAATATGCCGGCTTATTTCGGACTGCTGAATCTCTATGCGGTGACCGGCAAGAAGTCGAACATGTACTATGAGCGGTATTCTCTGGACCATGGCAAGGCTTCGGAATGCCTCAAGTGCGGCCAATGTGAAGGCAACTGTCCACAGCACATTCAGATCAGGGATCTCCTGGAGGAATTTGCGCAGCTTTACGAGGGATGATCATCGGTCCAAATGATCGTTTTTGATCAAATACAGATCTCTGATCATTAGAGTGATAGTAAAATAAAGGAAATGGAAAGTATCGCTTTTTCCTTGTTCAAGATCGGGCTCGGTCCTTTCCTGCTGACCGTGATCCTGTTTGCAGCTTTCAGAAGCGGACGTTTTTCTGCGCTTTCTAATAAGAGGAAACAGATCATAGCGGGTATCCTCTTTGGTCTGATGGCCGTTTATGCCACCGAAAGAGGCGTTCCTTTTGAGGGTGCCATCATCAATGTCCGTGATGCTTCTCCGATCTGCGCAGGTCTTTTCTTCGGGGCTCCGGCCGGTCTCATCGCCGGTACGATCGGCGCTGTGGAAAGATGGTTCTGTGTCTTATGGGGCGGTGGCTATTACACCAGGGTGGCCTGTTCTTTTTCAACTTTCTTAGCCGGAGCATCCGCTGCTTTTGCGCGCAGATACTTCAGCGACAACAAGGTGGCAGGCGTATCCCAGTCGACGATACTGGCTTTCACGGTCGAAGTCGTCCACATGTTGATGATCTTCCTGACGAACCTGAACGATGTCAAGAGGGCTTTCCTCTATGTCGAGGTATGCACAGGTCCGATGGTCGCTTTGAACACCCTGGTCGTCGCTGTTTCCGCTCTCATGATCTATCTGATGGAGATCTACAGCGAGGGAACCGTCAGATCCAAACTGCCGACGATCTCTGCAAAACTTCAGCAAAGGCTGATCCTGGTCGTCTTTGCGGGTTTCCTGCTGACGCAGGCTTTCAACTACTCTCTGCAGAGGAATATCGCCGACGAGGATACAAGATCCATCCTTTACCTGAATCTGGAGGATGCGGCAGGGGATCTGGAGGCAGAGACCAGGCGAAGTCTCTATTCGGAAGCCTGGCATATTTCCGTAGATCTGAATGAGGAGATCTCACAGGAGGATCTGGTCGATCTCATGACCCGTCACGGCCTTTCCGAGATCAATCTCGTCGGAAAAGACGGCATCATTTTCCAGTCGTCCAATCAGGAATATGTCGGTTTCGACATGATGGGGACCGAGCTGTCTTCGGAATTCATGAAGCTCTTAGATACATCGAGCCGTTTCATCCAGGATCTGCGTAACGACTGTTACAACGACAAGCCTTGCAAGTTCGCGGGCGTGCGGACGGATTACGGTTTCCTGGAGATCGGTCTGAGTCTGAAACAGTATCACAGTCTGATCAGAGAGGGCGTCATTTCCGTTTCCGATAACCGCCATGTCGGTGAGACGGGCACGATCGTCGTCATCGATGAGTTCGGAAGCCTGCTGTCGGAGAATATCCAGTCGCAGGTGGCTGTCAATCAGCTTTTGAGAGATGTGCATTTCATCGATCTGGAAGAGATGTCTGTCTATTCACACAACTCTTCCTCTTTGGATGTCTATTATATGTTCAAGAATGTCGAGGGTTTCCGGGTGCTGGCTGTCTATCCGAAGTCGGAGGCCGACTTCTCCAGGAGAGTCTCGATCTATCTGACCAGTTTCATGGAGACGATCGTCTTTGCGATGATCTTCTCGGCGATCTTCGCTACGATCAGGAACAGTGTCGTCAGCGGGATCATTGAAGTGAAGGAGTCGCTGAACAATATCGTCGAAGGCGATCTGGATACGGTCGTCAATGTCCGTTCCAGCAAGGAGTTCGATGAACTCAGCGATGATATCAATCTGACAGTCAACAAGCTCAAGGAGCTGATCGCTGACGCAAAAGAGCGGATCGATACCGAGCTGCGTTATGCCAGACAGATCCAGAGAGCGGCTCTGCCTTCCGTCTTCCCGCCTTACCCGAAGAGGGATGAGTTCGACATCTATGCCCTGATGAAGCCGGCAAGGCAGATCGGCGGAGACTTCTATGACTTCTATCTCCTGGAAAACGACGTCCTCGCTTTCCTGGTGGCCGATGTTTCCGGCAAGGGCATACCGGCTTCGCTGTTCATGATGCGTTCCAAGACGACGATCAAGAACATGGCTGAGAAGGGCGTCTCGGTCGCCGAGATCTTCACGGCTGCCAATGATCAGCTCTGTGAGGGCAATACCGAGAACATGTTCGTCACGTGCTGGATGGGTTTCCTGGATCTCAGGACCGGTGTGCTGAAGTTTGCCAACGCCGGACACAATCCGCCTCTGCTGAAGAGGAAGGACGGTCACTTCGAATATCTGAAGATACCGGCAGGTTTTGTCCTGGCGGGCATGGAGGATATCGTGTATAAGGAACAGGAGATCATCCTGGAACCGGGCGATGAGATCTTCCTTTATACGGATGGTGTCGTGGAGGCGACGAATGTCAACAAAGAGCTCTATGGCGAGGACAGATTGCTGGAATTCATCGATCATGAAAGAGAAGTCGATGCCAAGGCGGTTTGCGAGGACGTTCTGGTCAATGTCTTCGAGTTCTTCAAAGGAGCCGATCAGTTCGATGACATCACTGAGCTTTCACTGAAATATCTCAAGAAAACAGATTAAAAGGGGCTGTAACCCTCTATATTGACTGATCATTCTTTATGATCATTCAGCAGGTTTCGTTACAGCCCCTTTTTTAGATGTTGATCTTCTTGTCTTTCGGCCAGGAGACATCGTAGGCGATCCGGAATGTCTTCTTTTCATTCGGCCTGAGTTTGAACTCCCATTTCAGTTCGCCGTTGTTTTCATCGTGTTTCGCGCCGGAGATCTCTCTGATGTCGACACTGATGGTCTTGTCATCGGATACCGGGACCTGATCGATGAGGGTGATGTCCGCTTCCTTGTCTTTCAGGGAGCTGATCTCCAGCTCATAGACGAATTCGGTCTTGGTCTGGCCTTTCAGCAGGACGTTGGAGCGGTACTTTCTGATCTGCTGTCTCTTCAGGCGTATCGTCTCGTCTTTGCCCAGGGAGATGTCATAGTTCTCCTTGTTTGGATCGACAGCCAGATAGATGTTGCCCAGGAAGCTGTCCTTGTGATAGATGTTGGCGCTGCTGTTGATGACTTCTTCGATGTCGGCGGTCTTGACTTCGGCGGCCAGGTAGCCGAAGGAGTCGGCCTTCGGGACGGCGATGATGTGGTATCTGCAGTCGACTTCATGGGATACAAGGTCGATGCTGATCTGACTTTCGTGTTCCAGATCGTAGAGACCGTTCAGGTCGTATTCCATCATCGTGTCATTGAGGCTGGCTTCAGCCTGATCATAGCGGACTTCGACCATCTCTTCATCGGCTTCTTCCATCGCCATCTCCGCCGTGTCTTCCATGGCCATGCTCATTTTGGCGGAGGCGTTCATGGTCCTGAAGGCCGGTGCACTTCCATAGAGCATCGGCTGGTAGAAGGAGAGGTGCTGCGGAGAGAGGACCGGGATGTCGGCCGAGATGCTCGGGTCACCGGTGAAGAGCTTCAGTCTGATCTGTTTCCAGTCGGCAGCCGTATCCTGCCTGAGACTTGCCTTGAGATAGATCGCGGCTTTTTCTTCTTCGCCGGTGCGGATCTCATAGAATGGTGTCCAGGAGGCGTTGTTCTCATAGTAGCGAAGGGCGATCGGGTAGGTCCCGTCTGTCTCGCATTCCAGATCGACGTCGACCAGGTAAGCCTGACACTCTCTGTTTTTGTCTTCGAGAGCCTTGCGGATCCGTTTCTCTTCTTCCTGAAGCCCGTGTATGGTCTCGTTGACTTCGCTGATCTTTCCCGGAAGGGCATCGATGTATTCGCTCATGTCTTTCAGGGATATGTTTTCTTTTGAAGTGAAGTCGGTGTTCTTTTTCAGGATCTCGATCTGATCGCTGTAGACGGTGATCTTGTCCTGGACGCGCTTGAGTTCATCGAGGAGAGCTTTTTTGATCTCGTTCTGTTCCTCGACTGTGCGCCGGTAAGGGCGGACGTTGGATCCTCTGACTTTCGTGCTCAATGAGACGGTGAGAGTCGATGGATCGAGAGATCCGCTGAGTCCTTCGACCGTGATCGTCTCTTTGCCTTTGCGCAGATCCACGCTTCCTTGTCTGGTGATATACGCTCCGTTTCTGTACAGGGAGACTTCTTTGATTTCTGTCGTGATCATATATTCGTACCTCTTGATTCCATTGTACAGGATGAGTGAGCACGAAACAAAAAAGAGATCGTTTCAGATGCTATACTGAAGATAGAAAGAAGAGGAAAACATCATGAATGAAGTATGGGAATTCTTAAAGGAATGCGGTACCTATTATCTGGCGACGGTCGATGGCGATCAGCCTCGCGTGAGGCCTTTCGGCACGGCGGAGATCTTTGATGGAAAGCTCTATATCCAGACCGGAAAGAAGAAAGACTGCTACAGGCAGATCGTTGAAAATCCCAAGGTCGAAGTATGTGCGTTCAAGGCCGGCAAGTGGCTGCGTATCGCCGGCAAGCTGATCCCTGATGAGAGAGTCGAAGCGAAGAAGGACATGCTGGACAAGAACCCTTCGCTCAGGGCGATGTACGACGAGAATGACGATAACACGATCGTCCTCTATTTTGAGGATGCAGTCGCAACTTTCTCTTCCTTCACGGAAGCTCCTCGGGAGATCAGATTCTAGGAGACTAGGAAAGACATGAAAAAAGATCAGCGGATCTGATCCCGCTGATCTTTTTGTTTGTGCCTTATCCTCTTAAGAGCTGGTTGAGCACCGCGAAGAGCGTTGAAGCCAGGACGTTGCCGTTGGAGGAAACGCCTGTTCCGGCTGCCTGCGAGAGGATGTTGTAGAGCAGATTGTACTGCGAGTTGTTGTTGTAGTTGCCGTTGACGAAGTTCAGCAGGTTCTGCAGGCCGTTGTTGGAGATGCCGCTGTTGCCTGTCAGGCCCAGGAAGGAACCGAGTCCGCCGTTATTGTTGTAGTAGGAGTTGTAGCCATAGCCGTTGCCGTAGCCTGTCGAGAAGAGGTTCCCGAAGAGGTTGTTGGAATGCTGGGAATAGCTGTTTCCGCCCAGGAGCGATGAGAACGGATTGGAGTTCTGCTGGTAGACGTTGTTGAAACCCAAGAGCGTTCCCAGAAGTCCGATCGCCGAGTTGTTGTAGGTGTGGGCGTTCTTTCTCTTGAAGAGTTTCAGCAGGACGATGATCAGCATGATCTCTTTGAGATCCAGTCTTCCGTCAAAGAGGGCTCTGACTGCCTGGTTGCTGCCGGCGTTGAGGCCTCTGGTGCCGCCTACGTAATTGAGGAGGTCCTTGGCATCGAGGGAACCGGCTGCAGCGGAATAGAGCTGTACGACCGGGTTCTGAGACAGTTCCTGGTTGATGGAATTAACGTCTTCACTGCTGAGGTTGCCGCCGACGACGTTGAGAAGAGGATTGACCCGCTGTCCGCTTCTGGTCAGAGGTGCTTCTTCGATGTTCAGAAGCTGTTCAAGAAGGGCAGGATTCTGATCGATCGCGTTTAAGATCTTATCTGTATTCTGATTCATTATTGTTTCATTCTCCTTGTAATTACATTATAAAGCATGAGGTCTGATCTTGTGAAATATGCTCAATCCGTCTCTTTCTTTCTGTTGATGAGAAGGGACAGGATGATCAGGACGAGGCCGGCAGCCGCAAGAACGATGGATGGGACGTTCAGCCTTTCAGTGAATGCTTTGAAGAAGGCGGGCACGACCACATAGATCTTGTTTCCGGAATCGATCAGTCTCTGTGTCAGCGCGTCTGCATATCTGGCCGGAAGCATCCTGCTCAGATAGAGGGCGGCTCCTGAAAGCAGGAAAGAGAAGCCGAGAAAGCCGATGGCTCTTTTCTTTCCGGCGAGAAGAAGGATCAGCCCCAGCAGAGTGGCGATGCCGGCCAGGATATAGGTGACGGTGTTGTTCAGGAACATCTTCAAAGCCGTCAGGGCGATGGCCGGGAGGGCTTTCGATGTGCTCTCATAGGACGGCAGGAAGGAAGAGAGGCTTGGCCAGATGCTTTTCTGGATGCTTTGCAGGAGGACGCGGTCGCTCTTTTCCGTGTTGAGATATTCAAGGGAGATGCCTTTTGTTGCCAGGTAGCCGTAGACGGCTTCCATGATATCGGCTTCGAAGTTTTCCGAAGAAAGCATCTCAGTTTCCGTGTTGTTTCTGAAGCGTTCCAGATAGCTGTTGAAGGCGTCACTGTAGATCGTTTCGTATCTCTCTTCAAGCTGACGATAGAGGCCGTTCTGGATCTCAGCCTTGTCTTTTCCTGTGGAAATAAGATAGGCAAAGGTGTTTTTCTGGTCGATATCCAGAGAACAGAAGAAGTCTTCATCAGCCAGTTTGTTCATGATGTCGCGGTACTTGATGCCGACAGTCTCCCGAACGAGGTCATCCATCCTGGATCTGGTCCTTCCGTACATCGTCGTATAGTAGATGGTCCTTCCCGGTACGATGACGCCCTGGTCGATCCCGGAATCCAGGTATCCTTCCGTCAGCGCTTCGATCGCGGTCTTCATGTCACTGAAGGCGAAAGTGTGGATCTGCATCTCTTCCAGCGAAGAGAGCGCTCCTTCGTGGCAGATCTTCGCATCGTCTCCGGACAGGTTCGCTGTCAGAACGACCTGGACGGGGATCTCTTCGCGGAGCCTGGTGTAGACGTCTCTGCCGTCGCTGTCTTCAAGATCGGCATAGTTCATGATCTGTTTTCCGACGGAAGCTTCCCTGATCAGCGAACTCACTTCTTCTTTCTGCAGCATCCTGGCCGCAAAGAAAGCTGCACAGGCGCAGATGATGATGCAGGCAAGCAGGATCGACATGATCAGTTTCAGGATGGTTCTGATGAATTTCATATGATTGTCCTCGGTATTTCTGTTTAAATCCATTAAAGCAGATGCAAGAGAATTATTCAATTTGTGCGCATAAGAAAGGGCCGTGCTGCCAGCACGACCCTGTTTAAGTATTTGTATGATGTCAGTTCTTTATGTGATCAGGAGATCATTTGACCTGGCTGTATCTGTCGAACCATTCAGAGATCTCTTTGAGTCTGCGTATCCTGTGGCTCGGTTTGCCGCTTCTGGAAAGCTCATGATTCTCGCCATGGAAGAGGACGAGTCTGGTGTCGACGCCTCTTTCACAGATCGCCTGCATCATCTGCATGCCTTCAGGGAACGGACAGCGGTAGTCCTGATCAGAGTGGATGAAGAGCGTCGGCGTCTTGACGTTGTCGACATATTTAAGAGGAGAGTGTTCCCAGAGCTTTTCGAAATCCCCGATGGCGTCATCGGTGCCATTCTGATCGGTGCCAAAGTAGAAGCCGATATCGGAAAGGTAGGTGAAGCCCGGCCAGTTGGAGATGGAACGCTGTGAAGCGACGGCGCAGAACCTGTCGGTGTGGCCGATGATCCAGTTGGACATGAAGCCGCCGTAGGAACCACCGGTCTCGCAGATGCGTTCTGTGTCGATGGCCGGATATTTCGCTATGACGGCATCGACGAAGCACATCAGGTCTTCGAAGTCGACATAGCCATATTTTCCTCTGATGTCGGCGAAGGCATCGCCTCTGCCGTCTGATCCGTGGATGTTGGTGAACATGACGAAGTAGCCCCGGTTTGCCCAGACCTGCATCTCATGGAAGAAGGCTTTCGAATAGATGGCTCTCGGTCCGCCGTGGATGTCCAGGACGGCAGGGTATTTCTTTCTCCGGTCGTAGTCTTTCGGAAGGAGGACCCAGCCGTTGAGTTCCATGCCGTTGGATCTGTATTTCAGTTCCTGTGGTCTGGCCACATACCTGTCTTTGAGGATGTTTCTGTTGAAGGAGGTCAGAGCTCTGATCTTTCCGTCTTTGAAGCGGTATTCATAGAGTTCCGGCAGAGAGGCCTCGTCGGATCCTGAGAAGATGATCTTTTCTTCGTTCATGTCGAAGAAGTTGATCAGCGGCATCGACAGGAGCTTTCTGATCCTGATCTTTCTGTCGATCTGCCAGATCTCGACATGATCCTTATCGGATGCCAGGGTGAAGAGGCGGTCTTTTTTGACGACGCTGTTCTTTCCGCCGCCCAGTATCGTGTCGGTCGCAACGGTATCGCGCAGGGAACGGTCCGGTGACTGGAGCTGTCTCAGTTCCCCGTCTTTCAGGATGTGGAACCTGGATGTCTCGTTGATGCCATAGGTCTTTCCGTCCGTTGCCTGCAGATAGAGCTCATCGTTGAGGAAGAAGAAGTTGGAAATAGAAAGATCTTCCTTGTCATAGAGAGTTTTGATGCTTCCGTTTGCCGGATCGTAGACGAAGAGTCTGTCATAGAGAGACATCTTGGTTTTATATGAATTGCCTGAGAAATACACTTTGCCTTCATGGATCTTCATTCCACCGGCATTGAAGTAAGGCTCTGTGATCCTTTTGAGCGTGAATGGCTTAAGCGTGCAGACAAAGAGGGCGGAACGCTTCTTGTTAAGAAAGCCTGCGCCGTTAAGCCAGTACGGGATCTCGTCGAGAACTTCGTAGTCGGCTTCTTTTTTCAGCTCCTCTTTCTTCTTTTCCAGTTTCTCTTTTGATGCCTTGTAAAGATCGGGATCGTTGGCATCGATACCGGCTTTGAGGATCAGCGTGTTCTGGTCCAGTACTTCGATCTTGTTGATGTTCAAAGGTGTCGTGATCAACGTCTTCCTTTTGGAAGTGCTGATATTGAGAAGCGAGTATTTATTGAATACGGCTTTCTTGTTTTTGTTTTCTTCGGAAACGATCAGGTTCTCTTCATCATACCAGGACAGGATGGAAGTGGACTTGTCGCTTGGATATGCCTTTTTGTTGACATAGACGGTGCGGAAATAGCTGTCTTTCTTCTTATCGATGTGGGCAAGCTGATAGGCATAGTTCTTGCCTGATGGGTCAAAAGAAAGATTTTCGATAAAACGGAATCTCAGAAGATCTTCAATATTGATTTTTTTCATCAGTTCATACCTCGTTTTTGATTATAGCATAGAGACAATTCTGTTCAGGAAAGGACGAAACAGGGTATAATAGTAAAGTACTTACGGAGATGTATCGAAGTGGTCATAACGAGAACGACTCGAAATCGTTTGATCGCCAAAAGCGGTCCGTGGGTTCGAATCCCACCGTCTCCGCCAACGAAGTATCAAGCCGATCAGATCGGCTTTTTATTTTTTTACCAATGAAGAGGAGACCACACCTTCAAGGCGATCTGGAAGAGCGTTCCTTCAGATGACAGAACGGATGGAAGACCTTACGTCATTCCGTTGACCGGTATCGAATAGAAACAAATAAAGACAGTTACATGAGATCTTGTGACTGTCTTTTCTTATATGAGGAAGGAGTTCGGATCATGATGATTTGTAATATAATTAGAGTAGTAGAGAAAGAGAGAAAATTATCATGAAAAAGACCAAGATCGTTTGTACGATAGGCCCGGCTTCCAACAACGAAGAGACATTGAGGGCCATGATCGAAGCAGGTATGAATGTTGCGAGATTCAATTTCTCTCATGGTTCCCACGAGACACAGAAAGAGAATCTGGAGCTCGTCAAGCGGGTACGTGAGGAGATGGGCGTTCCTGTTGCGACGATGATGGATACCAAGGGTCCTGAGATCCGTTTCAGGGATTTTGAAAACGGAAAGATCAGCCTGGTCAAAGGTCAGGAGTTCATACTTTCAACAGATAATTTTTTAGGAGATAATACCCGCGGTTCCATCACTTATGCGGGCTTGCCTGGAGATGTGAAGGTCGGCAATATGCTGCTGGTCAATGACGGTCTGATCGAGCTGGAGATCACCAAGATCGATGGAAAAGAGATCACGACGAAGGTCATCGTTCCGGGTGACATCAGCAATCACAAGGGCATCAACGCACCTGGTGCGGACCTGAAGATGCCATTCATTTCCGAGCAGGATAAGAAGGATATCATGTTCGGCATCCAGGAAGATTATGACTATATCGCCCTGTCTTTCGTCAGGACGGCAAAGGATGTCGAGGCGGTCAGGACGATCATGGATTTCAATGATTCCAAGATGAAGATCATCGCCAAGATCGAGTCGACACAGGGCGTTGAGAATCTGGATTCCATCATCGAGGCTGCTGATGGTCTGATGGTCGCCAGAGGTGACATGGGCGTGGAGCTGCCGCCTGAGCAGGTCCCTTATATCCAGAGGATGATGATCGAGAAGTGCAATGCGGCCGGCAAGATCACGATCTGCGCGACGCAGATGCTGGAGTCGATGACGCACAATCCGCGTCCGACAAGAGCGGAAGTGGGCGATGTCGCCAATGCCGTCTATCAGGGCGCAACGGCCGTCATGTTGTCAGGGGAATCGGCGGCGGGCGATTATCCTGTCGAAGCGGTCCGCATGATGGCGAAGATCTGTCAGGAGACGGAAAGCCATCTGCATAATGAATACCGTCCTGCCGATGATTCACAGAGATCTGTCGTCGGCAAGGCCGCCTGCGATCTGGCAGACATCCTTCAGGTCGACAAGATCATCGTCTATACCGATACCGGCAGATCTCCTGGTGTCGTGTCGCAGATCAAGCCGAAGACACCGATCATCGTCATGACCAGGAACGAGAAGGTCTATTACCAATCGGCACTGCTATACGGCGTCGAGCCGGTCAGGATACCGGATATCATCGAGGACGAGAATCTGGAGCCGAAGACGAGAGAGTACATGGCGGAGGCCGGCATCAAGTCGGGCGTCCTGCTCTACGGACACGCGATCGATTCGATCAAGGTCCTGAATTGAGGTCAAGAGAAGCCGGGAGCTTAAAGTCTTCCGGCTTTTCTTATAAGAAAGCCGATGGCTTAGTTTACAATAGATGTTAGAGAGTAATGATCTGATCAGGAGGTAAAAATATGGCATTTGATGAGAAATACTGTCTGGATACTTTTGAGAAGCTGCTGGCGATCGATTCGACGACCGGTCAGTATGAAGAGATAGAAAAGTGTGTCACGAAGATGATCGAAGACCTCGGCTATGAGGTGAAGCATACCCACAAGGGCGGCGTCATCGTCGATCTGGGCGGTGAAGGCGATCCGCTTGTCGTGACTGCGCACCTGGATGATATCGGTCTGATGGTCAGACACATCAATGCGGACGGCACTTTGAACGTCTGTCCGGTAGGCGGTCTCTATCCGTTCTACTGTGTGATGGAAAACGTGAACGTCTACACAAGAGATGGCAAGGTGTATACCGGTACGATCGGACGCATCCCGAACTCGCTCCATGTCACGGAGGAAGAACTGCGCGATTCATTGGGCGATTTCCGCAAGAACGTCAATGTCGTCCTGGATGAGGATGTGAAGTGCGCGGAAGATACGAGGAAACTGGGCATCGAGACCGGCGATATGATCGCTCTGGTCCCGCGTTTCACCGTTTCCAACGGCTATATCAAATCGCATTTTGTCGATGACAAGGCTTGTGCGGCCGTCCTTCTGGATGCGATGCGGACTTTGAAAAAAGAGAATGTCAAACTGAACAGAAAGGTCTATGCCTATTTTGCGATGTACGAGGAGATCGGTCATGGCACGACGTATCTGCCTGAGGGCGTCAAGGATATACTGGCGATCGATATCGCACCGATCGGTCCGGATCAGAATTCCGATGAGAAGAAGGTCTCGATCTTTGCGAAGGATTCCCGTTTCCCTTATCACTACGGAATGACCAGCGAACTGAGAAGATGCGCCATCGATGAGAAGGTCGATTACGTGATGGATATCTTCACGCCGCACTATGGTACGGATGGCGATGGCAGCATCCTGGCCGGTTATGATATCCGCCATGCGGCGATCGGTCCGGGCACGAGGAATTCGCACGGCTATGAGCGCACGCACATCGATGGTCTGAAGAACACTTATGATCTGCTGATGGCATATCTGAAAAGATAGAGGGATCCGCTATGGTCAGTGAAAAGATGTATGAAAAACTGGCTGAACTGGCAGTCAGAAAGGGCGTGAACCTGCAGAAGGGTCAGCCACTGGTGATCCGGGCGAATCTGAGAGATGTGGATCTGGTCAGAAAGATCGTGAAGATCGCCTACGAGAATGGTGCCAGTTCCGTCAGCATAGACTGGCGCGACGAGGAGCTCTCTTTGATGAACTACAAGTATCAGTCTATTGAAACGCTGAGCGATATCCCGCAGTGGCTCTATGACAAGACCAAACTCCAGCACGAACAGAAGGCTGCCTATCTGTCCATCGCTTCCGACAAGCCCGGGGCTTTGAAGGAGATCGACAGTGCGAAGATGAATGCCTACCAGCAGGCCTATTACAAGAAGATGGCGGATCTGCAGGCATATACCATGAACAATGAGGGGCAGTGGTGTGTCCTGGGTGTTCCTTCTGTGGAATGGGCGAAGGTCGTCTTCCCGGAATTGAGCGATGAGGAAGCTTTTGAAAAGCTGGGCGATGCGATCTTTGCGGTGACCAGGGTCGGCGAGGACAACGATCCGATCGCCGAGTGGGAGCAGCACGACAGGGAACTGATCGAACACGCCAATAAACTGAATGAACTGGATCTGAAGGCCCTTCACTTCACCAGTGAACTGGGAACGGATCTGACGGTGGAACTGGTGGAGGATCACATCTGGGTCGGCGGAGGCTGCACGACACCTGAGGGTGTCTTCTTCGATCCGAACATGCCGACGGAAGAGTGTTTCTGCATGCCGCTGAAGAACGGCGTGAACGGCATCGTCCATGCGTCAAAGCCGTTGAGTTATCAGGGCAAGGTCATCGAAGATTTCTGGTTCCGTTTTGAGAACGGCAGAGTCGTCGAGCATGACGCGAAGAAAGAAAAGGAAGCTCTGAGCCAGCTGCTGGATTTTGATGAGGGTTCCAGATATCTCGGCGAAGTGGCTCTGGTCCCTTATGATTCCCCTGTCAGCAAGTCGGGCATCCTCTTCTTCAACACCTTGTATGACGAGAATGCCGCCTGCCATCTGGCTCTGGGAAGACCGTATCCGGAGAATATCAGGGGCGGGGAACAGATGTCCAAGGAAGAACTGCTGTCCCACGGGGCAAATGATTCGCTCCAGCATGAGGATTTCATGTTCGGGACCAGAGAGATGGATATCGATGGCATCCGGAAAGACGGATCGATCGTGCCGATCTTCAGGAAGGGGAATTTCGTCTTCTGATGAAAAAGCTTGCCCCTTTCATGGTCCTGCTGGCAGCGATCCTCTGGGGAAGCAACGGCATCTTTATCAACGCTTTGTCTGATTCGGGTCTCGGCAGCATCGAAAGGACTTCGTTCAGGCTGCTGATCGCCGTCATCCTGGAAGCGTTCATCGTCTGGTTCACGGACAGGGATGCGTTTCGCATCGATGGAAAAGGTCTGCTGTGGAGTTTCCTGATCGGCATGATCGGGATCTATCTCTTTCTGATCTCCTACACGGCCTGTATCGTCCGGGTGGGGATGGGCGTGGCCGGTGTGCTGATCTATCTGATGCCGGCTCTGGTGCTCATCTATGGAGCCGTCTTCAGAAAGCAGAAGCTGAGCCTGATCAAGATCGTTTCCATCGTCATGAATCTGGCCGGCTGTGCCCTTGTCAGCGGCATCGTCTCGGGAGGATCTTTCGATCTCCTCGGTGTCCTGCTGGGTGTGCTCACGGCTTTCTGCTACGCTTTCAACAATATCGCCCTGGCGGAGAAACTCAAAGGCCGCAAGGCTCTGACGAAGATGTTCTATCCGGCTCTGTCTGCGGCGCTGTGCGCCCTGGTCTATCTGGTCTTTTCAGCAGATGGAAGCTTCGTCTTTCGCACGGCACTTGGGAGCGTGAGGAATGCTTCGGTCATGGTGCTGTGGGCACTATGCTGTTCGGCGGGCCCCTACTATCTGTTCAATCGGGCTCTGCAGGATATGGATGTGATGAAGGCTTCACTGCTGTCCACTTTTGAGCCGGTGGCAGCCGTGCTGTTCGGTGTCTTTCTGTTTCATGAACAGATAGACCTGTTCGGGGTCATTGGCGTGATCCTGGTACTGGCTTCGCTGATCATCAGCGAGTTGAAGAAATGAGGTATTATGAAAAAGATTTTGATCGTCGTAGATATGCAGAATGATTTTATCGACGGGTCTCTCGGCACGAAAGAGGCAGTCGGCATCGTTGACGATGTCGTGAAGGAGATCGGCAATGATTATGACCACATCATCTGTACCAGAGATACGCATCATGAGGATTACATGGATACAAACGAGGGGAGACATCTTCCGGTCCTGCACTGTGTTGAAAACAGTGAGGGCTGGCAGATCCGGAACGAGGTCATGCAGGCCGTCAAGGAAAAGGGTTCATTCGAGATCATCGACAAGCCGACTTTCGGTTCCGAGAGGATGATCGAGGTCCTCAAGAGATATGACGAAGAAGAGAAGATCGAAGAGATCACGCTGCTGGGTCTGTGCACCGATATCTGTGTCGTATCCAATGCACTTCTGGTCAAGGCAGCTTTCCCGGAGATCCGGGTGGCTGTAAAAAGCAAATGCTGTGCAGGAGTCACGGTGGATAGCCATGAGGCGGCTCTGACCACGATGAGGATGTGTCAGATCGAGGTGGAATAAGAAAAATGAATTTCCGTACGGAAATTCATTTTTTATATCCTGCGACGACCGATCATAAACTTTGACAGGAAGATCCATATCAGTGCTTTCGATGTGTAAAAGAGGATCGCGTAAATGGGTATGGGAAGACCGTTGATCTGTCTGACGATCTCGATGGCGTTTCCGGAATAGGGGTTGATGGTTTCCAAAAGAAGCGCACCGATCCTGGCTGATCCTTTCAGGTGTTCTTCGTTCGGGACCTGCTCCGGTCCATATCCTTTCCCTTGATAAACGATGATGTTCTGATCTTCATCGTAGTACGCATCAGCCATCTGTTCTTCCGACAAACTGTCTGTCAGATAAGCGAAAGAATCGACATGGGCAGGAGAATAGAGCATGGCTTCTAATGGCGTCGTGAACAGGAAGAGGATGAAGATGAGCGGGACGATCAGGATGGCTGCCACCTTTTTGTATCTGATCCTGTCCAGAAGCAAAAGGACTGCGCAGTCTCCGCCGATCACCGAAAGCAGGCTGATGGCCAGACAGGTCAGGGAAGCCAGAGAGGGCGGATAGACGGGGACCTTGAAGAAGAGGCAGGAGATGATAAAGGCGATCAGGATGAGCGCATAAATGGCGCAGACAAAGAGAACGGTCTTCAGGATCCTGTTCCTTTCTCCTTCCCGGATCTCAAGCAAGGTCAAGGCAGAGATCATCATCGTGTAGAGGACAGATGCGCCATAGACTCTTTCATCGATCGAGTGTAGCGATGAGGTCAGGAAACGATCGAATTGAGCCTGCCCGTCAGGATCTTCCGCCATGATCTCGGAGCCGTGGCCCAGAACAGCATAAAGGTGATCATCATACCAGATGGTCCCGTTGAATCCGTCAGAGAGATCATCGCTGGCGATCTTCCGATAGCGATCGCTCATTTCTTTGACGGGATTCACGGTCATGAACAAAACGGCAGCGAGTGCTGCCGCTGCAATGAAGAACTGTATCTTTGAAAGAAGGTCTGTCCTTTTCGTCATCAGTATCCCAGTTCCCTGTTGACGATGTGGACAGGTTCCTTTCCTTCCAGGATGGCGGAAAGGTTCCCCAATACGACGTCCATGACGGATTCGTAGTTGATGCCGGCGCGAAGCCCGCCGGAGATATGCGGTGTGATGTAGACTCTTTCCGTGGTCCAGAGCGGATGATCTTTCGGCAGCGGCTCCGGACTGGTGACATCCAGACATGCCGCCCGAAGATGTCCGGCGTTCATGACTTTGATCAGATCGTCTGTCACCATGGCGTTTCCTCTGCCGACATTGAGTATGATGGCTGAGTCTTTCATCAACATGAGCCTTCTTTCATCGAAGAGTCCTGTCACGGCGTCCGTTCCCGGAAGGGACAGGGCAACGACGTCCATCTGCGGGAGCAGTTCGTCCATCTCTTCGATCGTCACGAGTTTTTCGATGAAGTCCGGCTTGTCGTGGATCGTCCTTCTGACACCGTAACATATTGCGCCTAGCGCTGAGGCTTTCTGCAGGTAAGCCGTGCCGATGGCACCCATGCCTACGGAGAGGATCCTGGATCCCTTGAAGCGGACGACGTCTGTCAGCAGTTTCCAGCGCTGTTCGTCCTGCATGTGGACGTATTCCGGCATGCGTTTCATGGCCATGAGCGTGGTGGTGATCATGTGTTCACCGATGGATTCGCCATAGGCGCCGTAGGCGTTGGCAAGTTTGATGCGTTCCGGCAGCCAGCCGAAATTGTTGGCTCCGGCAGAATAGAGCTGGACATAGCGCAGCTTCGGCATCTTTTCGACGAGGTCTCTGTTGATGAAACCGACAAAGACTTCCGTGTCCGGACAGTCCGCTTCCGGGACGTCGCCGTTGCCTTTGACGAAGATGACTTCGGCTCCCGGCAGGGATTGGAATCTGCGTCTGACTTCTTCCGTGTGTTCACCGCTGACAATGATCTTGACTGACATATCTGTATCCTTTCCCGATCCTGTATCGTAAATGATGTTTTCAGCGTGATCTTCTTACGCTGTTTTCTATTCACCATTATAACAAAGGCCGATCGGGCAGACTTCAGTTCCGCTCTGCTGATTCGGGGCGATGGAGGATGAAAAAACAGTATAATTGAGATGAAGAGAAAAGATGGATCATGATCATGATCGGGGAGAAGGATATGAGTCGATATTTTGTTTTGGATATGGGCGGCACTTTTGTCAAATATGCCCTGATGGATGAAAATGCGAGGATCCTGGAACAGGGGAAGTTCCCTGCACAGGTGGAGGATCTTGGCAAACTGCTGGATGATATCGAAAGCAAGGCCAGGGCTTTTGAGGGAGGCTTTGATGGCGTCGCCGTCTCAATGCCGGGCAGGATCGATACGGCGAAGGGGATCGCCTATACGGGAGGTTCCTATCGTTTCTTTGAAAACACGCCTTTTGAAAAGATGCTGGAAGACAGGCTCCATGTGCCGGTGACGCTGGCCAATGATGGCAAGTGTGCGGCGATGGCGGAGGTCGGAGACGGTGCTTTGCAGGATGTCAACAGCGGTGCGGTCGTCGTGATCGGTACCGGGATAGGCGGCGGTATCGTCCTCGATCGGAAGGTCTGGATGGGTTCTTCCGGCGGTGCCGGCGAGTTCTCCTGGACACTGGCGGACTTTCCTGTCTTTGCCAGAGAAGATCTTGCGATCAGCGATCTGTTTGGCGCTGTCTGGACGGGAATGAGCAGTGCGACGGCTCTGGTCATGATGTACGCGACGAGAAAGGGAGAAGACCCTTCCGCTCACAGCGGTCTGACTTTCTTTGAAGCCTATGACAGTGGCGATCCGGATGCGATCGAAGTCCTGAAGCAGTTTGGCCGGAACACGGCTGCCGGCATCTATTCCATACAGTCGGTCCTGGATCTTGAGCGTTATGCGATAGGCGGCGGGATCTCCGCAAGGAAAGAAGTGACTGATGTCATCAGGGACTGTCTCAATGAGCGGTTCGCGATGATCCCGATCGTTCCGTTCTCCAAGCCGGAGATCGTGACCTGCAGGTATGGCAACGATGCCAATCTGATCGGTGCCTTGAGGTTCCATCTGAACAGATGAGGCAGATGGATCCGGATAAGACTTCTTTGTTGCCGGGAAGGATCTTTATCGTCAGACACGGCAGGACCGATCTCAACAGCGCTTCCCTCTTACAGGGCAGGAGCGATCAGCCTCTGAATGACGAGGGGATCCTGCAGGCGAAAGAGGCGGCAAAGAAGCTGAAGGACATCACTTTCTCGCATGTCTTCTCCAGTCCTCTGATACGGGCTGTGCAGACGGCAAAGATCATCGTCCCCGATGCGGATATCCGCATCGATGAACGTCTGATCGAGATGGACTATGGTCCTTATGAGGGGATCGATCTGAAGGATCCGCCGGAGGAGGTCCTGGCTTTCTTCAGAGACTTCGTTCACGTGAAAGCGCCTGCGGGAATGGAAGAACTTGCGGACGTCGTTTCCCGGATGGGGTCTTTCCTGGAAGAGATCAGAACGCTTTCAGGAAACATCCTGATAAGCACGCATGCGATCGCCATGAAGGGTGCGTTGGAGTATCTGACGCCCGCTTCGGAAGGCACTTACTGGTCAAAGTATATCGGCAATTGCGCTGTCTATGTCTCAGAGAATGAAGACGGAAAGATAGGTATCCCTGTAGAGATATGAGAAAGAAAACCACGCTGATGCGTGGTTTGTCTGTATGTTCAGGGAAGCCTGTTTCCGGCAGCCAGATAGAGCCGGTACCATTCTTCTTTTTCCAGGCGGATGTCGGCGGCTTTGACGGCGCTTCTGACGTGTTCGATGTTGACTGTACCCAGGACGACCTGGACTTTTGCCGGATAACGCAGCAGCCAGGCGTAGGCGATGCTGTCTTTGCCGCAGCCGTATTTTTCGGCAAGCTCGTCCATGACGGCGTTGAGTCCCTCATATCTTTCTGAATCGATGAAGGTCCCTTCAAAATAGCCGATCTGCAGGGGTGACCAGACCTGCAGGGCGATATCGTTTTCTTTGAGGTATTCCAGGGTCCCGGCGTCGCGCATGATCGAAGGGTCGTTGTTCATGTTGACGTTGAGTCCGGCGTCGATCAGCGGCGTGTGGACGATGGACATCTGCAGCTGGTCGGCCATGAGCCTGGAGCTGATGTTTTTCTGCAGATGATCGAGCTGGAAGCGGTTCATGTTGGAGACACCGAAGTGGAGGACCTTGCCTTCCTGATGGAGCTTCGTGAATGCCCGATCGACTTCTTCCGTTTCCATCAGGACATCGGGACGATGCAGGAGCAGCGAGTCGAGGTGGTCGGTCTGCAGACGGGTCAGTATGCCTTCCACGGAGCTGATGATGTGTTCATAGGAGAAATCGAAGAAGCCTTTGCGGATCCCGCATTTGGATTGGATGAACATCTTCTCTCTGTCTGACGGGTGTTTCTTCAGATAGGTCCCGAAGAGTTCTTCACTGCGTCCGCCGCCGTAGATGTCGGCGTGGTCGATGAAGTTGATGCCTGTTTCCAGGACGCCTTTGACGAAACTTTCCATCTCCGTTTCCGTGAGGCCGGCGATGCGCATGCATCCCGAGGCGATGACGGAGACTTCCGTATTTCCATAGCTGACATATTTCATGATCTTTTTTCCTTTCGCTGACAGTTTCATTATACAGACCGGATTTTTTCCGCAGAATAATTTTTCGGTACATACGTCTTTTTGATATGATTGAGTTGAGCATGAGTGTAAGAACAGATAAAAAGGATATCCTGGTCGTCAATTTCTTCGGTCGTTTTCAGATGTCTTACAACGGGAAGGCGATCACCGACAAGACCAGGAGCAGCAGCAATCAGTTCAACAGTCTGATGCAGATGCTGACACATTTCGCCAAAGAAGGCGTCAACAAGAACATGCTTCTGAATGTCCTGTTTTCAGGCAGGGATCTCAATGATCCCAATCATGCCATCCACTCCGTCATGTACAACGCGAAGAAGCGTCTGCAGTCCTATGGCCTTCCTGCCTTGAACTACTTCGTCTACAAGGAAGGAAAGTACTACTGGAACGAGGCGATCGCGATCCATGAGGATGCCAAGGTCCTCGAGGATGTCATGGCAAGGGCTCAAGAAACAGAGGATAAAAAGGAGAAGATGGCCTTGCTGGAACAAGCCGTCTACCTCTATGACGGCGACTTTCTGGAGGATCAGATCGGCGTTCCCTGGATCACCAGGGAGAACGGGCGTTACCGCAGGCTTTTCATCAGCTGTGTCAATGAGCTGGCAAAGCTCTATGATGAAGAAGGGCGCTATGATGCCTTGAGGGATCTGGGCCTTTATGCCAGCCGCATCCAGCCTTTCTCGAACTGGGAGATGCTGACGATGCAGGCGTATATCGCTGCCGGCTATATCGATGATGCCTATACGCTCTTTGATGACACAGTCGAGCTCTATCTGCATGAACAGGGCATCAAGCCTTCCAACAAGATGTTCGAGCTGATCAACAGGCTGGGCCAGCAGTTTGAACACAGTTCCGGTTCCCTGCAGGAGATACAGGATCAGCTGGAGGAAGGAGAAGGAAACAGAGGCGGTTACGACTGCAGCTATCCGGTCTTCCATGGCATCTATCAGGCGATCAGCCGCATTTCCGAAAGAAGCGGTCAGACGATCTATCTGATGCTGTGCACGATCGTGGATACCAAGGGCAATGTCCTGACAAAGGGCGAGAAGCTCGAGGAGCTTTCACCCCGTCTTGAGGAGGCGATCCGGACGACGATCCGTCGTTCCGATATCATGAACAAATACAACAAGGGCCAGTACCTGGTACTGCTGATGAATACGACGATGGAGAACTGCGAGATCATACAGAAGAGGATCAATGAAAAATTCATGGTGAACCGGCAGCGGATCTCGGTCAGGTATCACGTGAATCCGTTGAGGTAGGTGGATCATGGCAACACAGAGATATCTGGGGATACCCAATGCGGTCGTCTTATGCATAGACCGCTGTGCAAACAAGCTGGAGGGGCGTTTCTATCACCACTTTTCCAGGGATCCTGTCGCTTTCGATGGCGCGACGGAGATGCTGCTGAAGATAGAAAAGCTCTATGACGACATGAATTTCCCGTTCAGAGGGAACAATGAGAGACACTTTATTGAAAGGAAGGACCCGGTCATGAAAGAAGAACTGACAAGAGCGATGGAAGATGATGAGATGCTGGAGATGCACGGCGATCTGGGTACTTTCATCATACGCGTCCAGCACCGCCAGAATTCTTCCTGGCAGGGCAGGATCACCTGGGTCGAAGAGGATAAGACAGTCTATTTCCGTTCGGTCTGGGAGATGATGAAGCTGATCGAGGAGGCATTGAAAGATCACAAGGATGAGACGGATCCGTCTGAAACGCCGTCCTGGGAAGGATAAGGAAGACAATAGAAAAGCCCCCTTCATCATTGCGGGGGCATTTCTTTTGATTATTTAAGGGGATAAATATATACGATACAACTGATTTAGGGGGCTAGTATCGGCAAGGCCTCACTTCCTTGCACCTATATAGTACTAAAACAGTA
>JAEEGJ010011431.1_pt1 | contig 22529 bp, 19 predicted proteins | sample 8958761 | NCBI WGS metagenome assembly JAEEGJ01 (sample SAMN16246546, study PRJNA631951) | gut metagenome | biome: gut microbiome; feature: rumen; material: RS-attached | host: Bos | place: Iran: Karaj | collected 2018-10 | reverse complement strand
GAAGGTTGATTTCTTCGCCATCTACACTGATTGTGTCGTTTTCTGCGTCAACGGCAAAGCCCGCATCATAAATGCGCTGCCCATTCACCAATACTTCGCAGCCGCGCAAAAGTTTTCTGATATCTTTGCGCGAACCGAATCCTTCGTGAGCAAGCAGCTTGTCTATGCGTTCTTTTGCCATAGCGTGTCCGTGGCCTGAGGCCATTTATTTACGATCCATCAGCGGAATAAACTCGCGCTCTTTAGAGATGTTCTTGTAAGCAGGACGGTAAATACGTCCTCCACTTACAATTTCCTCGATACGGTGAGCAGACCATCCGGCAATTCGGGAAATTGCGAAGATTGGTGTAAAGAGCTCACGTGGAATGTTGAGCATAGAGTAAACAAGACCTGAGTACATATCAACGTTGGCACAAATCTTCTTGTCTGAATGGTGAACATCCTGAATGATTGCAGGTGCAAGTTTTTCAATCATATCGTAAAGAGCAAACTCTTCGAGGAATCCTTTTTCCTTAGCAAGCTTTTTAGCTTTTGCCTTAAGAAGAACTTCACGAGGGTCGCTGATTGTATAAATTGCGTGGCCCATACCGTAGATAAGTCCTGAGCGGTCGCCGGCTTCTTTAGTTGCAATCTTTCTGAGGTAGTTGCCGACTTCTTTTTCGCTTGTCCAGTCTTTTACGTTAGCCTTGATGTCATCCATCATTTCCATAACTTTGATGTTTGCACCACCATGGCGGCGTCCCTTAAGAGAACCAACGGCTGCAGCCATTGCAGAGTAAGTATCTGTATCTGCAGAAGAAACAACGTGAACTGTAAGAGAAGAGTTGTTACCACCACCGTGTTCAGCGTGCAGAATCAAAGCCAGGTCAAGAATCTCAGCCTCGAGGCGAGTGTACTGCTTGTCTGAGCGGATAAGGCGGAGGAAGTTTTCTGCAGTAGAAAGCTCCGGCTTAGGATTATGAATGAACAGAGATTTATTGTCGTAGTAGCGGCGCTTTGCCTGATAGCCGTAAGCTGCAAGTGTAGAGAATCGGGCAATCAGCTGAATACACTGCTTGATTACGTTTGCAACACTGCGGTTTTCAGGATCATCATCATAAGAGTAACTTGCAAGAACACCACGTGCCATCTTATTCATGATATCGTTTGAAGGTGCCTTCATAATCATGTCTTCTGTAAAGTTTGAAGGAAGAACACGGCATTCACCAAGATACTTTGAGAAAGTTTCAAGCTTATCCTTATTAGGAAGCTCTCCAAAAAGAAGGAGATATGCGCACTGTTCGTAACCGAACTGGTGATTCTTTTCTGCGTCTTTAATAAGATCTTCTACGTTATAACCGCGGTATACAAGGCGGCCAGGAACTGCAATTTTCTGACCATCCTGCATTTCGTAACCAACTACATCACCAATGCGTGTAAGACCAACAAGAACACCGGTTCCATTCGCGTTACGGAGGCCTCGTTTAACATCGTATTGCTGGTAAAGTTTCTGATCGATAGGGTCGTTGTGGACCGCGAGTTTCTCAAGCTTCTTCAGAATAGCTGTTTCTTCTTTTGTTGACATCATTGCCTCCGTTTATACAAAGAGATTGCATAATTAGTTGTCTATTTGCATAATTATGCATTTGTAATACATTAAAATTACATAATTATACGGATTTTTGAGAGATTATGCAATGAGTTTTGTAAAAAAGATGTTGTAGGTTTACTTTGCAAAACGTTCGGCAGGGGTTACAAACCAGACTGCTTCCATTGTTGTGTCACCGTCATTTTCGAGAACATGAGGCGAACCTGAAGAGAACGAAACGCTGTCGCCCTCTGAGAGGAAGTATTCTGTACCTGCGTAAGTGAATTTTGCGCGGCCTTTGAGTATGAGACCGATTTCGCGGCCGATATGGCCGAAAGAACCGTGATGTGTATGTGAGCCGGCAGGAATCTTTATGATGTAGGATTCTGTAGAGTTTTCGCCGCTTGGAGCACCAGGGCGTGCGAGTTCTTCATAAATAACTTCGTCTTCTTTTACAGAAGCGCGTGATTCTCCGCGGATAATATGAACAGGACGTTCCTTGCGGTATTCCTCAAAAAGATATTCAAGGTTAATGTCCAGAACATCAGCAAGAGCGAGCAGAGTATCAATTGCAGGTGAAACGTGATTTCTTTCAATCTGAGAAACAAGACTTTCACTTACACCAGCTCGCTGTGCTACAACTTTAAGTGTATAGCCTCTGTGCTCTCGTGCCTGACGGAGCTTTTCACCGAAGTGATAAGGGATTTTTTTTGCTTTTGGTTCCTCATCAGGATTTTGCGAAGGTGTCATTATTTTGTTTCTCCTTGTTTTCTTCTGTTACGAATTGAATAAAGTAATCTTCCAGTGTTTTTCTAGGGCCTTCAAGCTTAAGGCGTGCACGGGAACGGGCATTATCGCGGCGGATTGTATACATGGAATAGAAGTCTCTGTAGTCAAGACCGGCATCGGCCTTTACGTGCTCTCCAAGGAATTTAGAAACCTCATCACGACCAATAGCAGGAATACCCTTAGTTTTTAATATAGTACGCAGGGTTTGAATCTGTTCTGTAGAAATACCGAAAAGGAATTCCTCCATTGCCTGAGAAACCCCGTCGTCTCCCATTTTATGCTTAATAAAACTAATCCACTGATCATCCATCTGCATGGAAATCAAAAGAAGTTCACTGGTTCCCATCATTGTTCCAAAGGCTGGAGCAAGCTTACGTCTTGCTGTCCATACCGACTGTAAAATTGGAGCAACGTTTTCACTTGTTTCATCATTCCAATGTTCCCAAAGCAGCAGAAGTGAAAGTGCCCATTCACGGCGGAATTCCATTGGCTGCGAAGTATCAGAAATCAGATTCAAATAAACGTCCTCTGCAAGCAGAGAGAACATGGAAAGTATAGTTTCTGTATCAAAGGCCTTGGAAAGTTTTTCGTAATCTTTTCCCAGATGGCCTGCGTATTTTGCAAAGTTAGAAAGTGTATGTGCCTTAGCTATAAGGAGACTTTTTCCGAGAACGGCTTTAGAAGGGAGGCGGAGAGTACGGTCTCCTGCGTCCTGGTGTTTAATAAGAGATTCAATAAGAGTTGTTCGGGTTCTTGTGCTACCAGAAAGCTCTGAACGTTCAAGCAAAGAAGGGAATTTTGAAACTGAAAAATCTATGGAGTTTAAATCCATGATTCGGTTAACAAAGGTTTCGTAATGTTCTTTATCGTGTTCTTTAGTGTAGTCCAGCAGCTGATTTATAAGTTCATTTTGACGGTCGGTAAACGCACCATTACTATCGGCAGCGGACTGCTGATCTTCTGCTGTATGATCGAGAAACGAATTTATGTCAACCTGTTCAAATTCTTGAGTATCCATATTGTCAGTTTATTAGAGTCAGAACTTTTTAATAATACTAAAGCGTTTAAGATATACTAAACTTTAGTTCTTCTATTATAAATCATATTTTTTATTTGTCTAGCCGATAATTAAAAATAAAGGATAGTTCTTATGATAAAAAAACTGATTTTTTCAGCAGCTTTTCTCCTGACTTTTTGTGTTGTATTTGCTCAGGATGCAAACACTTCTGATAGCGGGTCACAAATTGAATTATACACTGCAAAACAGCAGCAGTTACGTATAAAAGCAGAAAATGTCCGTCTCATACCAGATACAAAGAACGGCGGCTATCATTTATATGTCAAAAAAACAGAAAATGTAAATTCAATCCTTTTGACAGAGACAACAAAGGATCCTGCCGGAAAAAGCGACAGCTATGCTTATCGTGCAAAAGAATATAACTCAATAAACGGAGATGAAATCCGCTATCTTGATGGTAAAAAACTCGAATCAGAGGGTTCAAAATACAGTCTTGTAGATTCAACAGTTGAAAATACGAGTTTTTTTGGTCCTGCCTTTCATATTTATATTCCGGAAACAATTATTTACGGTTATGAATGGTCCCGTCATGGCGAAATAACCATTGGAAAAGGAACTTTCATCAATATCCGTTCTTTTGAAAAGCCTTATGCTGATTATACCGGCGATTTTATGGACAGTCCTTTTATGTTTGACTTAAAGATTAAAAAACGTCCTAAACCGCAGCCAAAACCAGAGCCAAAACCGGCACCTCTTCCAGAGCCTGAACCGGAACCGGAATCAGAACCTGAGCCTGAGCCTGAGCCTATTGAAGAGCCGGAAACAATCCTTACAGATGACTATAATCCTGTTGCAAGTGAAAAATTTAAGGAAATGTCAGATGATATTATCTATTCCAAGGGGCCTGAAACAATTATTGATGATATAAAAGGGCTTTTGGAAGATATTGAAGATAAAGATAATCTGGACCTCGTATTTGCAATTGACGCTACGGGAAGTATGAAAAATGATATTGATAAGCTGAAATCTGATATGCAGCCAATGCTCGCCGAGATTTTTGGCGGAAGTCCGGGTGTAAGAGTAGGATTACTGTTTTATAGAGATTATGGCGACACCTTTAAGTATATGGATCTGCCTGTAAAAGTGTTCCCGTTTACCTCTAATTTTACTAGCTTTTCAAAAAATCTGAACTCAATCCGCATTTATGGTAAGGAAGGTGGAGATATTCCTGAAGCTGTTTATGAAGCAATGTATGCATCATGCGAGTTTTATTCATGGCGCACAACAGCACAAAAGAAAATCATTCTGATTGGAGATGCAGAACCACATCCAACACCAAGAGGAACCAGAAAATATTCAAAAGATTTTGTAATGGGATTAGCAGCGAGCAGAAAAATTAAGATACACTCAATTCTTCTGCCTCGTGATTAGATGTTCACAGCCGGAATACGGCTGTGAAACTTTGATGATGGATTTTATTTTTTAAGTTCAGCTAATTTTGCTTCAGGAATCTGATTTATACTGATAGTACAGAGTTTTTTATAGGCACCTGGAAGCATTGCAGCATAAACATCATAAATCTGAAGAATTTCATTGAAAGTGTTGTAAGCCTTATCATATTTATTCTGAGCAAGATATACACGGCCAAGCTCATATTTAGCTTCCACATAAATTGAAGCATCAGTTCCAAAGCGTGCTATAACAGTATCGTAGCAGAATTCAGCAGATTTATAATCACCGATTCCAACATAATTCTGTCCCATCTGAATTATCTGAGCAGAAGTTTTATCTTCTGGAATCTCTTTAAGAGTTTTACATGAAATAAAAAGTGATGAAATAGCAGCAAGAACTGCAAGAATGATTAATTTTTTCATAGTGCTAGAAGTTTACCTCAAAAAATTATAATATGGAAGAGATGAAAATTAGATTTTGCCTGATTTTACCTCTGCTGTTTATCATTTGTCTTAGTTCCTGTGCATCAACTCCTGCTGTAGAAGGCGGGAAGTCTACAGTGACTCAAGACGTTCATAAAGAAAAAAAACAAAATTCTAAAAAGTTACTTTTTGAGGACTGGAAATATAAGGGATTCGGGCAGCCGCTGCCGGTTTGGTTTGAGGCGGCTTATAAGGGCGATGTAGAAGAAGTTCAGAAGAAAATATCCATTCCAGAAAATCATAAAGTTGAAATTGTAACTGCTCAGGGAATTAACAGTGATCAGGCAAATAAAAGTTTATTACAGAAGCTTGTCGTAAAGTCTGAATTGTTTGAACTGTATGATTCAAGCTGGGGGCTGCTTAGTGAAAAGGAAGCTGCTGACAGCAATTCGTATCCTTATTTTGCTGCGGCGGTTTTATTGATAGATAATAATTTGGGTAATAAAGAGGAGTAAGTTATATGAAAGTATTAGTTATTGGTGGTGCAGGTTATATTGGAAGCCACGTTGTAAAAGAAATGATGAAGGCTGGCCACGAAGTTGCTGTATTTGATAATCTTTCAAGTGGTCTTCGCTGCAATCTTTTTCCACAGAACGAATTTATTTATGGAAACATTTTGATTCAGGCAGATATTGAAGCAGCTTTTGCAAAGGGCTTTGATGCATTTGTTCATCTTGCTGCATTTAAAGCTGCCGGTGAGTCTATGATTCTTCCAGAAAAGTACAGTGTAAACAATATCACTGGAACTCTGAATATTATGAACGCTGCTGTAAAGTATGGCTGTAAAAAAATGATTTTCAGTTCATCAGCTGCAGTATTCGGTTCTCCTGAATATCTGCCTATTGATGAAGATCATCCAAAGAATCCTGAAAACTACTACGGCTTTACAAAGCTTGAGATTGAACGCTTTATGGGCTGGTATGATAAGCTTAAGGGAATGCGTTTCGCAGCCCTCCGTTATTTTAATGCTGCAGGTTATGATCCTGATGGCGAAATCCGCGGACTCGAGCAGAATCCTCAGAATCTTCTTCCACGTGTAATGGAAGTTGCTGCCGGTATGAAAGATGGTATGAAGGTTTTTGGAACTGATTATGATACAAGAGACGGAACCTGTATCCGCGATTATGTTCACGTTACTGACCTTGCACGTGCTCATGTTATGGCACTCGACTATATTACAAAGAACGACAAGAGCCTTACAGTAAACCTTGGAACAGAAAAGGGAACAACTGTAAAAGAAATTATCGATGCCTCACGCAGAATTACAGGTAAGACAATTCCTTCAGAAGATGTAGAGCGCCGTCCTGGTGATCCTGCATGTCTGTATGCAACTTCAAAGCGTGCAAAGGAACTTCTCGGAGGGGAGCCAAAATATTCTGACGTAGATACACTCGTTAAAACTACCTGGGAAGTATACAAATAATGAATGCAAAAGAATTCTTAAAAAACAGCGAGCGCGACATTGTTGCGCTTGAAACTCTTCTTACTTCTATTCCAGCTATTGCTCCAGAAGGCAATGGTGATGGAGAAGAAAAAAAATGCCGTGCCCTCGAAGGCTGGCTTCGTGATAATGGTTTTGATAAAAACGGATGTACGATTGAGCGTTTTGAAGCTCCAGACAGTCGTGTTAGTGCCGGTGTAAGACCAAGCCTTGTTGTAACAATTCCGGGTAAAGACGATTCTCAGCGTGTATGGGTAATGGCTCATATGGACGTAGTTCCAATCGGTGACCCTAAACTCTGGAATACAGACCCATGGACTGTTGTAGAAAAAGACGGAAAGCTTTACGGGCGCGGTGTAGAAGATAACCAGCAGGGCCTTTGTTCTGCCGCTTTTGCCGCTCTTTACTATCTGAAAAATGGAATTACTCCTGCTCGTACAGTAAAACTTCTTTTTGTAGCTGATGAGGAAAATGGAAGTGCATACGGAGCAATCTGGCTCATTAAAAATACAGACCTTTTCCGCAAGAATGACCTTGTTCTGATTCCTGATGGAGGAGACAGCGAAGGCCGTACAATTGAAATTGCAGAAAAAAATATTTTATGGATGCGCGTTCATGTTATGGGAAAGCAGACTCACGGAAGTCGCCCAGACAGCGGAGCCAATGCATGTCTCGCTGCGTGCGCTCTCTCTTTAAAATTGAACGAACTTGAAAAAGTATTCGATAAACGTGATTCACTTTTCGAACCTGACTATTCAACATTCCAGCCGACAAAGCGCGAGAAGAACGTAGACAGTATAAATATCATTCCTGGAGAAGATACGTTCTGCATGGACTGCCGAATTCTGCCATGTTATTCACTGGCTGAGGTTCTCGGCGAAGTCGACAAGCGCTGCCGTGAAGTAGAAGCTCAGTATGGTGTAAAAATTGAATACGAAGCTCCTCAGCAATCAGAAAGTCCTGCAACTCCGGTTACTGCTCCTGTAGCACAGAAACTTGCTGCTGCAATCAAAAAGGTTCACAATATCGATGCTAAGTTTATTGGAATTGGTGGCGGCACTGTAGGTGCAGAACTCCGCCGCGAAGGAATTGATGCAGTTGTCTGGAGTACACTGGATGACCAGGCTCACCAGCCGAATGAATACTGTATCATTGATAATCTGATTAAGGATGCCGAAACGTTGATAGAGTTTTTTGCTAATTAACTAAGAACGGCCCAGACAGAAAAAGGGTTCCAGAAAAACTCATAATTCCCCGTTTTTCTGGAACCCTTTTTCTGTTTGGGCCGTTTTTTATTTAACTAGCGTACTTTCAGGAAGATTCCCATAATTGCACAGGTAATCAAAAGCTGAAGAATCATAAACTTCAGCAATACCTGTGTAGGGGACCAGCCACGGTTTTTGCGCATGTGGTCGTGGAGTGGGAATCTTATATTTTCAAAAATCTTAATCTTAAAGAAACGGAGAAGGAAAACCTTCAGAAGTCCCATTCCACCGTTAATCATAATGATTGATGATGTTGCGAGAATAACGAATGGGTTTCCGCTGATCATAACACCAACACCGATAAAATATCCAAGGGCACGGCTTCCTGCGTCACCCATAAGACATTTACTTGGGAATGCATTGTGCCAGAGATACCCCATTACAACACCTGTCATAGCAAGCAGAAGAACAGCCCAGTTAGCACCAGAAGGAAGATGCTGAATCAAAAGGTATGCCGCAATATCTTTATGACCAAGTACAAAGTAGAAAAGAATACCTAAAGTCAAAAGTGCAAGCAGAACCAGGGTAGAAGAAAGGCCGTCTACACCATCTGTACAGTTAGTTGTATTAATTGAAGCCCAGAGAATTATTGTACAAATCACAATATAAACGATTGGATTAACAGCAACTTCATTAGCCAGGAAAGGAAGCCAGAAGCGTACGATTCCATCTGGAGAAATCTGCTTAAAAGAAAAATAAAGAATAAAGGCAGTAGCAACACTGATAATCAGATCAAGTGCACCTTTAAGATATTCACCCCAGCTTGTTGTACTGCGGTCATCAAGGTAACCTGTAAGCATTGTAATCCATGTGATGATTACAATTGAAGCACGAGTCCAGTTCATTGGACAGATAAGAAAACTGATTATAACGAAAATTGAAATGAAAACAACACCGGCTCCGGTTGGCTTTCCTTTAGCCGCTTCTGCATTATCTTTAAGTGTAAATTCACGGCCGCGGTCATGAGGAAGAACATTGTAGAATTTTGGAATCAGTTTGTACGCAAGAAAAAATCCAAGATAAAGTGCTACAGTAATAAGTACAGCATAAGATGTAAGGAGTCGTGCAGGACCCCAGTAATTTTGTAGTAACATACCAAGATGATAAAGCATATAAAAACCTCTGTATTAGAATGAAAGATGTGTCATACCGGTAAAAACCATAACAACACCGTGCTCGTTACAATAATCAATAAACTCTTCATCGGAAGCAGTTCCGCCTGTCTGAAGAATAGCTTTTACTCCGCTATCAATCAGCTTTTTAGTTGTTTCACAGAATGGAATTGCTCCATCACAAACAAGAATTTCTCCGATATTACTTGTATCAATTTCCTTGCTGATTTCAGACTGGTCTCCGACAATTCCACTTGCTCTTTCTGAGAATTTTATTGCTTCGTACAATACACCGTCAATCGCTCGTTTTTCTGATGTACAGCCCTGAGAAATTCCGCAGATAGAATTCTGTTTAAGGAGAACTGCAGAATAAGAACGGGCACCCATTGCAAGCAGCATACCGAATACCAGTTCATCAGTTTGAATCTGAGAAGGACGATTCTTAGTTCGAACCTTCCACTGATTAAAGAGAGTATTATCCTGAGTCTGAACAAGAAGCCCGCCATTTATAAAACGGGCTTCAAGATTTATGTTTGTTACTTTTGCAGAAGGTACAAGCTTAGTTTTTTTATTCTGAGAAAGAATCTGCTTTGCTTCTGTAGTAAAACTTGGTGCTACAATGGCAGCAAAGTTTCCTTTTACAATTTCCTCTGCGGCTTCTGTATTTATAACCGAACTGCAGGCAAATACTGTGTCTGTGGTTGTAACAGCATCATAAGTAAAGGTTGCCTTAAAAGAATCAAGAACATTAGTTGCGTGAGAAGCACCGAGAATTGTTCCAAATTTTACTGCAAGCGAGAAAACAGTTCCGGTAAGAGGAGTAAACTGTGTTGTAAACTCATAACCATCGCTGTTTGTGCTTTTTACTGTAAGCTGATCTTTAAGCAGGGCAAACAGAGTGTTTATCTGACGCCAGGCATAAGAAATATCATTTACAAGAGTATAAGTTAAATCCTTTGCCTGATATTTCAAAAAGTTTCCAACAGAACCTTCTTCAGATGGAGATTTATAGAAATATGCCTCCTGCTGAGCATTCATTCCGTAGTGGAGCTGAAGTTCGCGCTTAAAAGGAAGCATCATATAATTCATAAATAATTCATTGTATTTCGAACTTTGAAGAATTGATGCTGAAAGACCTGCATCAAAAGCAGAAACGAGATTCAATGCTTTTGCGGCAAGGTATGTTCTGAAATCCTTTGAAATGTTTCCTGTACGAAGCTGAATCATAGCTTCTTTATAATCATTAGGATCTGTAAGAATCAAAAGATTTTCATAGTTAGCAAATGCACAACGCAGTGTAGTTGTAACAAAAAAATTCTTTGGATAAAGCTGATTATCAAACTGTTTGGAAACAATTGAAGTATTTATGGAAGGAAGCATATTCATGCAGACAATAAAAATATTGTTGTCTTCTGCATCAGGATGAGAGATGTAAGGCTCGTCTTCTTCATGATATTTAGTCATCATAAGGCGTCTGATAAGTTTGTATGTATCGGCCTTAACCATGTTATTCTCAGAAAGCGAATTTTCCCTTGTTACAGGAATCTTCTGTTTTTTGAGAATTTCTTCGGTTTTATTTGCTGATAAAATTATCCAGCCTTCAGATACAAGAAACTCGGCAAACTCAACAAGATTTTCTGTGTTTTCAACGTGAATTACAGCTCTCTTTGTCATAAGATATATTTTAGCAGAAAAAGTACCGATTGAAAATAGACAATAAAATAATGTAAAATATGAAGATATGAAAGCTGTTGCAAAAAAGTCTGTACTTTCGGGACACATTACAGTCCCTGGTTCAAAAAGTCATACAATCCGTGCGCTGATTCTTGCCGCAATGGCAGACGGCACATCTCATATTTCTAATCCGCTTCCAAGTAACGATTGTCTCTCAACTGCTGCCGCCGTTCGAAAGGTTGGTGCAGAGGTTGATTTTGGTGAGAGTCAGGGAAGCAGCGCTGTGTGGACTGTCCGTGGTGCCGGTTCTGGTCTTCATCTTCCTGATGGTCCGATTGATGTTGGAAACTCGGGTTCACTTATGTACTTTTTGTGCCCTGTGCTTTCTACTTTGCCTGGGGAATGTACCTTTACCAGCGATGAGTCTATCTGCCGCCGTCCTGTAAATCATCTGATTGATGCGCTCTGTCAGTTTGGAGCAAATGGCCGCAGCCTTAATGCTGGTCCGGACGGAAAGCCTGGAACAACTCCACCTTTCACTTTCTGTGGTCCAATCGATGTAAATAAAAAACTTGTTACCGAGGGTGCCCTCTCGCAGTATATAAGCGGATTTATGATGGCCGCTTCTCGCCTGAATGGAACTCTTAATATGGAGCTTACAAATCCTAAGGAAACTCCATATCTTACAATGACAAAGCTGTGGCTTGAGAGTGTAGGAGTTCCGGTTCAGATTAGTCCGGACTTTAAGAAAATCTCCGTGACCGGTCCCGTTCCTTTTAAGGCTTTTGACCGCGCAGTTCCTTCAGATTGGGAAGGTGTTGCATTCCCGATTATTGCTGCTTTGATTTCTGGCAGTGAAATTACAATTGATAATGTTGACGGCTCTGGAAGCCAGGGTGATGATAAAATCGTAGAAGTGCTTCAGTCTGTTGGAGCTGATATTGAATGGAACCGTGAAACTGAGCAGCTTGTGGTATGCGGTGGAAAAACTTTGAGTACCGAAAGTCTGCCGAACGGCGAGCTCGTTGTAGAAATGTCTGCATTCCCTGATGCAATTTGTGCCCTTGCAGTACAGGCCTGTTTTATAAAAGGTAAAACTGTATTTACTGATATTGATATCTGCCGCAAAAAAGAAACAGACAGAATTAAGGCAATGACCAGTGAGCTCAGTAAGCTTGGAGCCCGAATCGAAGATGAGGGCGACCGTCTCGTTGTTTACGGTGACGGCGGTGCAAGTATTCACGGTGGAGAGGTGGAGTCTTATAAGGACCACCGCATCGTTATGTCGCTTGCCTGTCTCGGGCTTGGTTTGGCGGATGGCGAAAAAGTAACTGTAAATGATGCTGAATGGTGCAGCGTAACATTCCCACACTTTTTTGAAGTGATGAATAAACTTGGAGCCGGTTTTGAAACAATCTGAAAACCCGGAGTTCCTCCAGAATCAGCTGATTACCTACATAGGAAATAAACGTGCTCTTTTAGATTTTATTGGCGGCGGTGTACTGGAAGTACAGGCGCGACTTGGTAAATCGCATATCAGTTGTCTGGATGTGTTTGCGGGAAGTGGAATTGTGAGCCGCTATCTCAAGCAGTTTGCATCTGCTATTACAGTAAACGATCTTGAAAAGTATTCATGTATAATCAACCGCTGTTATCTCAGCAATAAAAATCAGATTAACCTTGATGAACTTCAGAAACTTCATGAAAATCTCTGTAAAAAAATAGACCGCCGTATGGCAACCCTTGAAAAATCAGATTCTGGTTTTAAGAGAGCCGGTTTTATTTCTGAACTCTATGCACCAGCAGATGAAAATCAGATTGAAAAAGGGGAGCGCTGTTTTTATACGCCGTACAATGCAGCATATCTGGATGTTGCCCGTCAGCTTATAGAAAAAGATATTCCTCCGGAGTTCCGTGATTTCTTTATTGCACCTCTGCTTTCCGAAGCTTCAATTCATGCGAACACTGCCGGCATCTTTAAGGGCTTTTACAAAAACTCCAAAACAGGAACCGGTCAGTTTGGTGGAAATGGCCGCAATGCACTTTCCAGAATCCGGGGAAGAATCAGCCTGCCATTTCCTGTATTTTCAGAATTCAACTGTAAGTCTCGAGTCTTCAGTAGTGATGCAAATCTTCTTGTTCAGGATCCGTCTCTTTACGATAAGACATTTACAACTGGTGGTCTTTTTGACCTCGCATACTTCGATCCTCCATACAATCAGCATCCTTATGGTTCAAATTATTTTATGCTGAATCTGATTGCTGACTACCAGCGCCCTGATGCAGAAAATATCAGCCGTGTTTCAGGAATCCCTAGAGACTGGAACCGTTCAGATTACAATAAAAAGCGCCGTGTTGCTGAAGTCTTCGTAAACCTCGTCCGTAACGTCCGTGCACGTTTTGTTTTGATTTCCTTTAATTCAGAAGGTTTTATTCCAAAAGATGAGATGATAGAGCTGCTTTCTGAATGCGGTAAGGTAAGTGTACTCGAAGCTGATTACAATGCTTTCCGTGGTTCAAGAAACCTCAGCGGCCGTGAAATCCACGTAAAAGAATTTCTTTTCTTAGTAGAAAAATAAAAAAAATCACATATTTACTCACAAAAAAACGACAATTTCGTACAACTCTGCCTATTTTAACAGTAGAGGTTTTTATGAAGAAATTGCTTGTTATTTTAGTGATGGTGTGCGGCATTTTGTCTGTAGCCATATTTGCAGGTTGTAAAAGTCAGTTTGTAAAGGAGTCGTCTTTCCGTCGCTCCGGCTCAACATCAGAAAGGGGCGGGGGAAAACAGTCTCTTTCTCTAGTCTGCTGGAATGTCCAGACTTTTTTTGATGCTGTAACTACAGGAAATGAATATCAGGAATTTAAGAATTCTGAACGCTGGACTAAAGAAAAATATGTAAAGCGTTTAAATAAACTTTGTGAAATTATGACAAATCTGAATCCTGATATTTTTGTAATGGAAGAAGTTGAAAATACGGAGGTAGTTCAGGATATAGCAAATACTCTGGCGGGCGGTTCCTGGGAACACAAGAAAAACTGGCAGTATACGTGTTTTACTAAAGAACTTGGGAGTGCAATTGGCTGTGCTGTATTTTCGAGATATGAAATTTCAGAATTAAAAACACATGCTCTTGATATAAGAACTCAGGAAACAAGTCAGCCTTCTTCCCGCCCGCTTATGCAGCTTACAGTAAATATAGGAAATCGTGAGCTCGAACTTTTTGTAAATCACTGGAAGTCAAAATCCGGCGGAGAAATGGAAACTGAAATCTGGCGTGACTGGCAGGAACTGGTTCTGGCAGAAAGAACAACAGATTTGATAAAAGAGATGCAGGCACCTTTGATTGTGATGTGCGGAGATTTTAATAGAAGTGCCGAAGATTTTGTAATTGAAGCTGCTGGTGGTAAAACAACAAATACAGTTTTGAGGGGAAACTCAGAGACTGTAAAAGTCTGGTCTCCATGGTTTAATTCAGCCGGTAAGCTTTCGTCTGAAAACGGCAGTTATTATTATAACGGAGAATGGGAGCGTATAGATAATATTCTTCTGCTTGGGAATCTGGAAATGACTTCGTTTTCAGCAGTTAGAGATTCTCCTGTTGCAGATGAAGAAGGAATCCCGGTTTCTTATAAAGTCTATACCGGAGAAGGTTATTCCGACCATCTGCCTCTGAAGTGTGTAATTTCCTTTTAGAGATTATTTCAGTAAAACCCAGGTTGCTCCGCTTCCGCCCTCAGCCTTTGTCTTTGGGTGACCCGAAGCACCACAGCGTTTATCGTGCTCGATAAAACGACGTACAAGTTCACCAAGAACTGGATCTGAACCCGAAGAGTGAATTCCTTTTCCGTGAATAATGAGCACCTTACGAAGTCCGCGTGCTTTACAGTCTGTAATAAATCGGTCCAGACTTTCCTGTGCTTCTGCCTGATGTAAGCCGTGTAAATCAAGACGAGCTTCCGGCTGCATGCTAATCAGATAATTTCTGTCATATAGCTTAGAACGTTCTTCCTGTTCTTCTGCAATCTTGTCTTTGTCTATTGTTCCGTATCGGCGAAGCCACAGCTCCATTGGATTTATCTGTTTTGAGTTTTCTGCTTTAAGCTGCTTTTCAAAATCTCGTTCAGCAGCGCGCGCTTTTTCTTCTGCAGTAGGAGCGTTTGCCTTTTTGTGCGACACCTGATTCTTTCCGCTTTCCTTCTGTTTTTTTATCTGATTTTTCTGCATTGAATCCCATTGATTCAGAATGTCGCCCATGTCCATAATAACCCTCCGAGTTTATTTCAGAATAATTTATTTGATTATAATTATTTTATCTGATGTACACCATCCGCCAGTTTCACCAACTTCAATGTAATACCACTTTCCTGTGTGTTCAAGAATACGTACACGGTTACCTCTTCCAACTTCAGAAACTGATTCAGCATTTTCCTGAGGAATAGAATAAATTTTACAGCCTGCAGAAATTCCATAGCGTTCATTACGTCTCACTGCGCAGTAAAATAAAACTGCAGCGCCAAGAATTAAAAGAACAATATACATCAGCATTCTGATTTTGTGCTTTCTGCGTATTGAAATTATGATAAACACAATAGAGATTACAATTATGATAATTGAGATATAAAGATAAATAGTCGGAAAAATTGGATTTTCAGAAATCACAATTCCACAGGACTCTTCAAAATTGATGCGGTCTCTTCGAGCCTTTGGGTACAATAAAAACTCGTTGTGTTCTTTGGAATAATAATCCGCAAGCCGCATACAGTCTTCATAGCTTAATTCTGAATCAATTACTACAGAAGTTTCAGCAGTCTCCTGATAAAAGGCAGCAGAGAAAATATCTGTATCATCAGTAGCAGCTGCTGCTTCATCTGCTTCGGTAAAATCAATACAAATTTCAGGCATTAAGAGTTCGCTTCTGTAGCCGTTGTAACCAGTGGCACTTAAACGGATTGTAGGCAGTTTAATTGTTTCTGCAACGAGCCCCGTCCATTCAAAAGAAGCAACCGGAAGCAGAATGTGAGAATAAACTCTTTCACGGTAACGGTTTTCTGTAAATTCAAATTGTTTCGTACAGGTAAAAATAGAATCTTTTGGAATTTCCCAGTTGAATTGTACAAGTTGAGTTGCGTACTGAAGGTTTACAGTAAAGCCAAGTTTTTTACCAGTTGGAACTGTAAGCAGCGGCTTTGGAAAATTCAATTCATCAGAATACACTCTTGTACCATCATCAAAAACAAGTACAATACGCGGAGTCAAGGTTGCCGGATCATCTGTGATTGAAACCGGTTCAAAATAAATCGAGCGACGGTGGTTCTGAATCATAACCGAAAGGGGAGCAAGAGAGTAATCTCCTTTATTTGCAAAGTTATACCAGATTTCAATGAGAGTTCCCTGTTCTTCATAGTTTTCAGCCTTGCGCAATGTTCGGAACGTTATATCATCCTTTTGATTTGCAGCAAGCACCTGAACCTGTGATGGCTGAACATACGGTATAGTGACGATAAATTTAATATCAGTTTTTGTATAAAGATTCTGACTTTCTTCCGGAACAAGTCTTAGCTGCTTAATCTTTTCAAGAGTGAGAGTCTGTGAAAAGACAGGGGCAGCAACAGAAATCAGGAGAGTTGTGATTAGAAATCTTCTGCCAGATCTGATGAGTCTTTTGATTCGCTGTTTTTCCATTGTTTCTGATCATTCTCCTTTATATGTTCGAATACTGCTTTTTCAAGATTTTGTGGTGAAGCTTCTTCCTGAGAAGCCTGAATCTGATTACTCTGATTCTGTTTTCCCTTTGCCTCACTCTGCTGAACTGAAAGTTCAAAATTGATTTTTGCGTCTATCTTAGAACTGTCTATTTCAAGTGCCTTTCTGAAATAATCCTTTGCTTCATAAAAATCAGAATTGCGCCAGGCAAGTACACCCGCATTATAAAAAGCTGAATAACGCACCGCATCAGGTGCATCATCTGGAATCGCCTTGAATTGTTCGAGAGCTGCAGAATCTTCTCCAATCATAATGTATGCAGTTCCAAGGTCATAAAGAGCATAACTTTGATTCTGTCGGTTTGCTTCAGCTGCTGCATTTTCAGAAGCCTGCATAAAACGGGAAACTGCATGTCTGTATTTTTTCTGATGATAAGAAACCGTTCCGTTAAGAATATCTGCAGTCTGAGAAGAACAGCCGGAAAGGAAAATTGTTATCAGAGAAACGAAAGCTGCTGCCTGTGCACGCGAAGTCTTTGCTCCAAAAAATCTTGCAAAATTAAATTCCACAGTTATATAGCTCAAAATCAAAAAGAGAGCAGCTAGAGAAAGGAAAAGTTTATAGCGTGGAACTGGCTTTACCTCATAAGAAGTAATCAGATTTTCAGTAGCACCAAAACGCAGTTGAGAAAGCAGCTGAACTGCAGAACCTTTTTCCAGAGAATTGATGTATAAAAGATTTTCATGATTATTGAAAAATCGGAAACGGTTAGAGGCATCTGCAATAGCAGCTTCAAGCCGGTCACGTCGAAGAGCGCTCATAACCTGAGTTTTTCCATCTCCAGTTAAAACAGCTGATTCAGTTTCTGAACCAAAGCCAATTAAAGTAACAGGAATGCCAGCTTTCTGACATTCGAGCAAAGCAGAAGAAAGCTGGCCGTCTGTTTCTTCACCATCTGTAAATACCCAGATTTTTCCGGCAGAAGAAAAGTTTGCAGGGAAAGTTTCTTTTGCCTTTAAAATTCCTTTACCAATGCTTGAACCTGGAACTGTCATTAAAGACGGTGACATAACTTCAAGCAGTGATTCAACCATAGCAGTATCATCAGTAATTGGAATCGCTGCAATTCCGTCTCCCTTTGCAATTACAACAGAAACAGGAACTCCCTCCATTTTAGAAAGAAGTTTCTTTGCATAGATTGAGGCTGCCTTAAGGCGTGTTGTATCTCCAGGACAATCCTTTGCGAGCATACTGTTAGAGATATCAAAAACCATTGCAACAGAATGACCGCTCTTCTGAACAGGAACAAGATAAGTTCCCCATGTAAGACCTGCGTGTGCCAGCAGAAGGAAAACAAAGGAAAGTGCTAGACATGCAGAACGAATAAACAGAGTTTTTTTATATCGGAAACAGATCATTTCTTTTAGAATGATTCTGCGTATAACCCATGCAAGTATAAAAAGGATTATTGCAATGGAAATAAACTTCTGATAGAAAAGTTTGTTTACAGTTCTGTAAGTAAAAGTCTGCGAAACAGCTTCCGTTTTAGAAACAGCACTTAGAATTTCTGAAAGTTCATTTACAGTTACCGCTTCAAAATATCTTCCACCTGCAATATCAGAAATCTTCTTTAAGGAAGCCGGATTGAAGTTTGAATCAAGATATCCAGAGTAAAGCCGTTTAGTTACCGGGTCTGTGTATTCAATTGGAACTTTTCCTTTTGAACCGATTCCGACAACATAAATTGTAATGCTGTTATCGGCTGCAAGTTGAGCTGCAGTTTCCGGATGAATTTCTCCAGCATTATTTTCACCATCTGTAAGAAGAACAATACATTTTTTCTGAGCAGAAGAAGAAACAAGATGGCATACTGCAGTGCTTAAGCCATCACCAATTGCAGAACCGTTTCCAAAAGAACCCGCAGAAATCTGAGAAAGTCTTTCAGAAAAGAAAGTCAGATCACTGGTAGGTGGAACTAGAACTGCAGCATTACTTCCAAGTCCGACAAGACCATAACGGCTTCCGTCGTTTTTATTTGTAAGCAGATAGATAGCATTCTTTGCTGCATCAAGACGCTGTCCTCCGTCCATATCTTTTGCAGACATAGAAGGGCTTGTATCCAGAACAAAAACAATATCAGTTCCAAGAGAAGTATAAACTTTTTCCTGATTTGAAATTACAGGCGCTGCAAGTGCCCCTACAGAAATTAAAAAGCCCGCTGTAAAGAAAATTGACGCAAGGACAGAAAGAAATTTCTGAGGATGACCTTTCCATTCAAAATGGTGGCCTTCCCAATCTGCAAGAACAGCAGGAAAAGATATACGGTTAAAAATTTTAAAATGTCGTAAAATAAAAAGTGCTGGAATCAGCAGAAGAAGAAAAAAGGCTGCAGGGTTTTCAAAGTTAGTCATTATTTTCCTCCTTTACCGGAACTTCAATTATTTCAATGCAGGAAATCAGTTTATCAATAAGCTGCTTAAGTTCTCCAGATTCAAAACTGGCATTTTTGCTGTAGCGGATAAAATCTGTGCGGATAAAAGCTGCTACAATTTCACCAAAGGCTTCTTCTTTATTATCTGAAAGTAAACCTCCAGTTGCAGTCTGCCAGCCCTTCATCATTTCTGAAGTAACTGTATGTGTAAAAGGATAATCAAAACGCACCTCAAGATAGCGGCGCATAATATTCTGAATCTTTTCTGCATCGTCTGCCTGACGAAGCTGCTTAAGAGTCTGTTTTTTATTTTTCTTATATTTTTTCAAAAGCTTTTTTTGATTTATATAAAATAAAAGAGTTTTTCTTTTTACAATTATTCTGATGATTATGATGATTGCAATTACAAAAGCAGCCAGAGTTCCATAAAGCTTATAGGCAGTTCCTGGAAGAAGCAGAGGCGCTGCAGAGTCATGAAGGGTAGTTGCATTAGCCGAGTCAGTAGAAATAAGAGAAACAATCTGAACCGGCTGAAATTCAAGAATGAGCTCAGTGCCTTCAATTTCCATTGGCGGTAAGTGAAGTTCTCCCGTTTTCCATGGAACAAAGGTTATAGTAAACTGATAGAAATCAACACCCGCAGGAGAGAGTGTGATTCTGCTGATTTCATAATCAGTGTGTGGTGTCGCAAAGTTTGAAGTACTCTTTTCTGAAGTACTGTCAGCAGCACTGGTGATTTGACTAACTAACGGTAGTTCGGCAGTGCCGTTACTTGTAAGTTGTTTTAATACCGGACTTGGATTATTAAAGGTACAGCGAAGTTCTGCTGTATCTCCAATGTAAACTTTTTTAGGAACGAGAATCTGCTGTGGTGAAATAATCTGCATGTTCTTTCTCCCGTTACCTTAGTTTTGCCTTACGTGCAAAAATCTGATTCAGTACCTGAACAGGTTCTGTTTTTGTATCGAGTACCACAGGCATAATTCCGTGCTTAATGCAGAAATCCTGCCAGCGGTTCTGATTCATTTCGTTGAAACTTCGCCATTCCTTTTTAAAGGCCGGTGAAGAAGACGGAAGCGACATCTGAAGACTGCTTTCTGTATCCTTAAAAACAACAGTTCCAAGAGACGGCAGTTCTTCGTCGCTTGCGTCGTGAATATTTATAGCAATTACATCGTTTTTCTGAGCAAGAGAAATTAAAGGCTTTTCCCAGCCGCCGCAGCGGAAGTCCGAAAGGACGAACACGAGGGTTCGTTTGCGGAGTACTTTAGCCGCTGCAGAAATTGCATTCGGGAGCACGGAGCCGGGCGTTGGAGTAGCCGGCAGTCGATCAAGGTGGTTCAGAATCTGCATTGTAGTTTCTTTACCGAGTGAAGGCTCGCACGAGAAATGGATTGCGCCGTCGAAGAATACTGCACCTGTCGGGCAGGCATTTATTTCAGCGGCAATTGCAACGAGGGCAGCGGTTTCGGCTGCAGAGGCGTATTTTGTGCGGCGGTCAGAGTTTGTTTCAAGCTGCATGGAAAGCGACGAGTCTGTAATAAGGAAAAGTTGAAGTTCGCGTTCCTCTTCGAATACTTTGATGTACGGCCGCCCCATGCGTGCAGTAACGTTCCAGTCTATAGTGCGGATGTCGTCTCCGCGTATATAATCACGGACGCCTGCAAACTCAATTCCCTGGCCTCGGTAAAGAGAACGGAAATTACCGCTCTTCATACCGTCGGCAATGTCTTCTGCCATCAGCCGCAGGTAGAGTGCTTTTTTTATGAGAGATTCATTATTTGCAAGGTAACGTTTTGGCATTTACGGAACCGGAATAAAATCAAGAATCCTTGTGATAATGTCATCAGCAGTAACATTGTCAGCTGCAGCTTCGTAAGAAAGTACAAGCCGATGTCGCAGAACATTAAGAGCCACGGCCTTAATATCTTCTGGAAGAACAAAATCACGACCAGCAAAAAGAGCCTTAACCTTAGCACACTGAAGCATAGCAATACCCGCACGAGGCGAAGCTCCAAAATGAATATAGCGGGTAATATCGTTAGAGTTTGCTGTGTTTACAAGAGTACGACCAGCCTGCTGTTTCTTAGAGTTCTCAGGACGAGTAACAGTAAGAATTGAAACAATGTATTCAACAAGCTTTTCATCACAGGTAACAGAAGCAGCCGCCTCACGCAGAGCCTTAATATCATCAGCTTTAACAATCTGCTTTACAGGTACATACGGAGCCTGACCACAAGTCTGAACAATTTTAATTTCATTGTCAGCAGCAGGGTAAGTGATAACCAGCTTCATCAAAAAGCGGTCCAGCTCAGCCTCAGGAAGATTATAAGTACCTTCCTGTTCAACCGGGTTCTGAGTAGCAAGTACAAAGAACGGCTCCGGCAGCTTGTAAGTTTCTTCGCCAATAGTAATCTGGCGCTCTTCCATAGCCTCAAGCATAGCCGACTGAACCTTAGCAGGCGCTCGGTTAATTTCATCCGCAAGAATCACATTTGCAAAAACAGGTCCCTTTCGTACACTGAAAGTACCTTTGTTCTGTTCATAAATAAGAGTACCGGTAACATCTGCCGGCAGCAAATCCGGAGTAAACTGAATTCGCTTAAAATCCAGCCCCAGAATCTCCGCAGTAGTCTTAATAGCAAGCGTCTTCGCAAGCCCAGGCACACCCTCAACCAGAACATGCCCGCCCGCAATAAACGCAGTCAAAATATCATCAATCAAAGCTTCCTGCCCTACGAGCCTTTTCGCAGCTTCCGCACGGCAGTCTTCTATTATATGCACAAATTGTTTTTCCATAGACACAGATTATATCAAAATAGTCTGTTAGGGGAAAGCCTTCCCCTGTCTCCAGCCCGCTCCGCGGTCTTCCGCCACCCCTTCTCCTAGGGGGCCACCCCCTAAAACCCCCGTTTCCTCCTCCCAAAGAGGATTCAGTAGAATCCCGAATCCTGCACATTTGCGCTTTCTTAGTCAATTTTCTTCCCAATTTTTGTTTGTACAGTAATTTCTCTACTCAGTCTCTAATCATCATAAATAACGGAATTTCTGTATATTTATACAAAAAAAATGCATAATAATTGACTAAGAAAGCGCAAATTTGCATAATTAGGGCATTATGATTAATCCATTAGCAAAAGATTTGAATGATACCTTATCAGGTACAGTAGTAGACGCCCTCATGTCAGACATGGGGCGCCGCCTTTATTTTCCAAACGGAATTATTTCTCAGGGTGGAGAAGCTGCAAAAGACGCTCACTTCGCAAACGGTACAATCGGAATGGCAGTTGCTGCCGGAACTCCGATAGAGCTCGATTCTTACAAAAAGAATATGCCTTCACTTACACCTCGCGAAACAGTTGCTTATGCAAAAACAGCCGGTAATCCAGACCTCCGTGCTTTATGGAAAGAAAAAATCATTGCTAAAAATCCGTCACTCAAAAATAAACAGTTTTCACTTCCAATTCTTGTACCTGGACTTACTGCAGTTCTCTCTTATGTAAGCGACCTTTTTGTTGATGTAGACAAGCCGCTTCTTGCTGCAGATCCTTGCTGGGATAACTACGAACTGATTGCAGCAGCCCGCCG
>JAEEGJ010011428.1_pt1 | contig 22535 bp, 19 predicted proteins | sample 8958761 | NCBI WGS metagenome assembly JAEEGJ01 (sample SAMN16246546, study PRJNA631951) | gut metagenome | biome: gut microbiome; feature: rumen; material: RS-attached | host: Bos | place: Iran: Karaj | collected 2018-10 | reverse complement strand
AGCTTAAGATACTTGGTTTCTTCGGTCATCTCCGCCATTATCTGCTTCATACAGATTCCCCAAACTGCAGATGCATGCCATATTACAGCCTTGCCGTTCTCTATACCGGCATAAATACCTATATGGGTCCAGTAAGTCTTATTGTAATCGTTATCCCATAGGATCAGGTCGCCGGGCTGGGCTCCTATGCTCTCCAAATAATTGACCCAGTCTTTATTTGTCCAGCCCTCGACTTTCTTTCTGCTGGATCCTCTGGCATTTACGAGCTTGCCTACATAGTTATTGTAGATCCAGGTTACCGAGGTTCCGCCCGGTCTGTAGATCTCATACTTGTCAACATAGCTGTCAGCTACTTTGTGTTCTTCGTTTTTATTGAATTTATACGAGATGAATCTCTTCTTTTTCTTGTAGTCGTATCGGACTTTGACCTCATGAACCGTACCGAATGTCATTCTCAACACCATGCTTACGAAGCCGTCACATGCCAGCGAATCCACCTGCGCCCCGGATGTATAATTAACTGTATTGAGCTTTTTGCAGTTTGCGAGGATCGTATTACGGAATTCTTCCTGACCCATAAATGAGTCCGGATCTCCGCTTCTGTCCCTGAAAACGTCATAGAGAGTCTGATATTTGGCATCGGCCGAAACACTGACAGGGGGTATATATGACTCTGCAATGCCCGCAACAACAGCAGCCATTGAAAGTATAGCAATTACCTTAACGGCAATCTTCCTGATGTTAATTACGCCCATTAAACCTCGCTTTTTTCCCCACGGTCATTTTAGCAAGGCACAAGTAACAAGTAAATTAGATTTAAGGTTTTATACAAGACCGTTTCGTGACAAAACAATAACGGAAACCTCAGCCGCAAAGAACAGGAAAAAAGCCCGCCGGTCTCATAGTTCAAAGGCTTTGGCGGGCTTTCTTGTTGCTGGATAATGCTCTTAAATCACCATTTCCACTCTTCGAAAAATCTTCTCTTCTTGCCGTCCTTGTTATGCCTCTTGCCCCACTCGTTGACAGAAGCCATAACGATAAGGATGCTTCCGGAAACCAGAAGATAGATAAGCCATACAAGCGTTGCCCAGAAAACTACAGACAGGTAGATCGCGATCGATACCATGGCGACGATGCCCAGGATAAACCACAGTCTGAGACGCCTGATGAATGAGAAGATAAAGATTCCGATAGCAGCAGTTCCGACGATTATGAGGTCTGTACCTTCTCCGGTGACTGCCGCAGAGATGCCCTCTGCAACCAGTGCAACAGATACTCCCGTAAACCAGATATACTTGGCACTCTCTGCCGGGAATGGCTTTATCACCTTGCAGATCAATAACAGAGTTCCGAGTATCAAAGCGAGATTGATCTCGAAAGCGATAACCTCAGGATATTCGAGATAGGGCTGTGCGAGGATGCCTATGCAGCAGAATACCGTGGCAAAAGTCAATATTACTCTAAACGGCACCCTTACCCTGCCTGCGATATTCATTATCAGGATCGCAATAGTAAAGCAGAATGCCATAGGCATATAATCTTCAAATCTTGTTCCGAAAAGGAAGAACCACGATGTAAGCGTAAGATAGTCCACTCCCTTTTCGGAGAACATGGTCTTTCTGAACAGAAGCCTTCCCAAACCTGCAACCGCAAGCGCCAGGACGATCATCAGGACATTGTTCAGATCATCACTGTCTATCTTCGTAACCTCGCTTATCAGAGCCAACTCCGCTGCAAATATAGGAACGATAGTAAAGAATTCAGCCTTAAACAGAGCCAGGATAACCGCAAAAACAACCGCTATTGCAAATAACTGCCAATTAGGTCCGATAAGGAATCCCGCGCAGATGAACCAGATCATCGAAAATGCCAGGGAGAAGTACTTTAACGCCGTGAAATTCTCATTTTCAAGTTTTCTCTTGAAGAATGCCACTGCCACCAATGCCACATTGATCACGAGGAATATGAGCGCAGCTATCTGTCTTGTGAGATCGATATAATCTTCAGGGATAAACTCCAATCCCCACTCCTGCTGAGCATTGAACTCGATCATGAGGAATATGCCGATAGACAAAGAGTTGATGCATGCGGAAATCCATGCTATCTGGCCAATACCGATCCTACGGCTCTTGATCGCATCAACATTACAGCTGACAGCCAGAAGAATGAAAGCAAAAACCAGGAGCCATGCACATACATAAAGGTCTTTGCAGAGTATCATGTCCGTTGTATAAGCAAAGAGCGAGAAAAAGCTTACAGCAAGAGATAATCCCGACATTATAAAGCCAATCAGCTTGAGCCTCAGATCATCTTTTGTTGCAAATCTGAAGATCAGAATGATGACCGCAGGGATCAATGCCATTACAGGGAAATATATATTTCCGGAGACGGGATTATCCTCAGGAACGAAGTAAAGCATTATTACTCCGATGTAGTAATAGATCGTGGTAAGAACAGCCATGAAGACCTGCTCCGTAACTGAAACCTCTTTTCTGAAGAATTTCGCAAACTTGTTTTCTTTACTTGCAAATACCGGTTCTGCTGTCATCCTGAAAACGAAGAGAACAATCAGGAGGAAGCATGATATAACGCCCATTATAGGGCAGTCTTCTATCGACATGATCGCTGCTATCGTGTTCAGGACTATTGGAAGAACCGTATCCGAAGCCCATGAAGATATCTTAAGGATCTTGTGGATCACGAAGAGCAGAACTGTGAGCACCATCATGACCGAAGTAACGAGAACCATATTGTCCGAATCCAGGAAAATAACCAAGGATATCTCTATCAGGAATCCCATCACAGGAGTTATGTATTTTACCCAGCCCCTGCCTTTCGCGAACTTGGCAAACAAAACAAGAGCTATGAATTCAACTACAGTACCCGCAACAATCGCAACATCAGCAAAAGCTATAGTAAAGAGCAGTAATATAGCAGGTACATAAGTCATTACTTCTGCATAGACTCTGAAGAAGATCTCTTCCCTGAACAAAGGAATAAGTGAAGCGATCCTCAGCATCAGGGCAAGCGTCGCAAGACCCAGACAGATCGCTGTCCATTCGCTGACCTCCGGGCTTGCCTGCCCTGCCATAGCAGACAGGAAAACAACAAGCCATGTAAGCGCTATATAAGTTGTAGTGCGGTAAACATTGACTTTGCCTTTTTCTTTAAAAATGAATCTTCCTCCTATCGAAGATAAGAGAAGAACAAATGAAGCAACAGACGCCACTATCCAGCCCTTTCCGTTACTAAACGAGAAAGATGAGCCGAACAATTCATAGACTCCCATGCCTATAACAACGATAGGTCCCAAAAGACTTGCGAGCGTGTAAAGAGCAAAACCTGTCTGCTGCAGCTTTAATCCTTTTCCTGCAAATAAAGACATTCCGTAGATCATGACAACTATTGCGATAAGGCCTATAACTCTTACCGCATCAGACATCCATTCCCATGATCCCGTCATGAACGTTGCGCCTACCATCGTAAGGAGCAGTACGCCGATACCGAATGTGATATTGATGCTGCTGAAGAACTTCTCGCGCTTAGGCTTTTGAGCAGCAACAGCCGTCGACTGATAAGTTGTTGCAGGCGCAGCTGCCGGAGCAGGTGCCGCAGCAATTGCCGGAGCAGGTGCAGGAGCTGCTTTGGGAGCAGAAACCGGTGCTGATACAGGTGCTGTTACAGGTGCTGAAACAACCGGAGTCTGAACAGCAGGTGTATGAACATATGTGGCCGCAGCTGCCTGCTTTACAGGCTGCTGAACAGGTTGCTGAACTTGCTGCTGAACCGGTTGATATACCGGCTGTTGAACTTGCTGAACCGGTTGATATATAGGCTGTTGAGCTTGCTGTACCGGCTGCTGAACAGGCTGTACGACCGGTTTTTGAACAGGCTGATATACCTGCTGAGCCGATTGCTGATCAGGCTGCTGAACGGGAGCACGATATAAAGGATAGAGCTGCGAAAACAATTCCGGATCGCGTTCCTTGATCATACGCTCCAGTTCAGTTATTCTGCGGCCTCTCTGAATATACTTGACTAAGAAAACAACAAACAAAACACCAAATGCAACTGCAAGAACAGCAAAAGGTGTTGAGTCCAAAATACGCCTAAACCCTAACAAATCCATATCATCATCCTCCTTTATCAAGAAGCTCTGATACCGGGATATTAGCATTCACAAAGGATTGTTGTAAATAGCTTTGATAGTCAAAGTAATTTTTTACAACAATTTTGCCTTACTTTTTACACTGTTAAACCGAAGTCTTTATCTCTGGACTCTGCCGGATCCGTCACCTTTTGCGAGTTTTGTGACCTCATCGATCGTAACCCTGTTGAAGTCACCGTCGATGGTGTGCTTTAAGCAGCTTGCAGCAACTGCAAATTCAAGCGCTTCCCTGTCATCTGCCAGTTCATTAAGGCCATAGATGAGGCCGCCTGCAAAGGAGTCTCCGCCGCCTACTCTGTCAACGATGTCATACATCTCGTATTTGCGGCTTACGATGAAATCCGTGCCGTTATTAAGAGCTGCTGCCCAGAAATTGATATCTGCGCTCTTGCTCTCCCTTAATGTGATAGCTACCTTCTTAACGTTCGGGAACTTCTCAAGGAGCGAATCGCTCAATTTCTTATAATCTTCCTGGTTGAGCTTGCCGCCTTCGACATTGCTCTCGCACTTAAGACCCAAAGACTTCTGGCAGTCTTCCTCATTAGCGATGATGATGTCTGCATACTTTGTCATCTCGGTCATGACTTCCTTAGCATCAACACCGTATTTCCAGAGGTTCTTGCGGTAGTTAAGATCGATCGAGACAGTAACACCCCTCTTCTTTGCTTCCTTAACAGCAAGGATCGAAGCATCCTTGGTCTCCTCAGAAATAGCAGGTGTAATGCCTGAGATGTGAAGCCACTTTACGTCTTCATAGACCTTATCCCAGTCGTATCCCTCAGGCGCGAAAAGTGAGATAGCAGAATATGCCCTGTCGTAGATAACCTTGCTCGCACGCTGGTTAGCACCGGTCTCGAGATAGTAGATGCCCATTCTGCCTGCGGTGCGGATGACCTTGGATGTATCGACATTAAATCTTCTGAGTTCGCCAATAGCAGCATCACCTATAGCATTATCAGGAATTACAGATAAGAACTCTGCTTCGAGCCCGTAATTTGCAAGTGATACAGCAACATTAGCCTCACCGCCTCCGAAAGTCGCTTCCAGTGAAGGAGACTGCAGGAATCTCTCCCTGCCGGGGCTCTTAAGTCTTAACATCAATTCGCCGAAAGTCAGATATTTGCTCATGCTCTAGTCTCCTTAATGATCTTTACCGCATTGGCTGATAATGCAGTTATTTTATCCCAATCGTGGTTTGCTATGTCATCCTTCTTGCATACCCAGCTTCCGCCGATTGCAGCAATGGATTTGTTCTCGATGAAGTCCTTGAGATTTGCTTCGGAGACGCCTCCTGTCGGCAGGAACTTAACCTGTCCGAAAGGTGCTGACAAAGCCTTTATAGCTTTGATCCCGCCGAAAACATCAGCCGGGAAGAACTTAACGACATTAAGCCCCAGACCGATCGCCTTCATGATCTCAGACGGAGTAACGCATCCCGGAATCACAGGGATATTATTTTCCTTCGCCCAGATAACGACGCCCTCATCAAGGCCGGGAGAAACGATGAACTTAGCGCCGTTCTTAACTGCCAAAGCTGCCTGTTCAACATTGATAACCGTGCCTGCACCGACAGTCATCTCGGGTACTTCTTTCGCGATCATGGCAATAGAATCAGCGGCACATTCCGTCCTGAAAGTTATCTCCATGAAGTCTATGCCGCCCTTGAGCAGCGCCTTTGCGAGCGGCACCGCATCATCGGCATTATTCAATACTACTACCGGTACTATTCCGGTGCTGTAAACCTTTTCAAAAAACGTCATAAAAATCACCTCTCAAACAACTGGTATTCTACCATACTTTTGGTTGCGATTAAAACAAAAATAAGTTATTTTATAGGAGTTATACAACAAAACCGAGGTGAATTATGAAGAGTTTAACAGGCGACAACTTCCTTCTGGAAAACAACACCGCCCTCACACTTTATAACGAGTATGCAAAAGATCTCCCGATAGTCGACTATCACTGTCACATCGAGTCAAAAGAGATCGCGGAAGATATCAACTATGAGAACATTACAAAGCTCTGGCTCGGAGGCGACCACTATAAATGGCGTCTTATGAGGACAGCCGGTATCGATGAACGCTTCATCACCGGCGATGCCACAGATAAGGAGAAGTTCATGATGTGGGCCAAGGCCGTTGAATCAGCCTTCGGAAATCCCTTATACCACTGGACTAATCTTGAGCTCTCAAGATACTTCGGTATCGAAGAGCCGATTACGGTATTAAATGCGGAAAATATCTGGAATAAGGCAAATGAGATGCTCGCTTCAGGACAGTTATCCGCAAGGAGCATCATGAGAAAGTCCAATGTCGAGCTGATCTGCACGACCGACGATCCCTGTGATTCACTTATCTATCACAAGCAGATCAAAGACTCAGGATTTGAGACCAAGGTTCTTCCGGCATTCAGGCCTGACAATATCGTTGATATCGAGAAGAAGAGCTTCAATGAATATCTTGCAAGACTTGAATCTGTATCAGGCATGAAGATAACTACGGTAAATGATCTTAAGCAGGCCCTGATCTCAAGGCTCGATCTTTTCGAAGCCATGGGATGCAGGCTCTCTGATCACGGCACTGAATACATCTGGTACGGTAAAGACTTAAGTGTTACTTCAGATGATGTGCTCTCCAAAAAGCTGTCTTCTCCTGACATAAGTCTCAGCTTCGAAGAACTTACGGCTTATAAGACCGACCTCATGCTCTTCTTTGCACGCGAATATGCAAAGCGCGGATGGACGATGCAGCTTCATTTCGGCTGCAAGAGAAATGTCAATTCCGGCATGCTCAATAAGGTTGGCATCAACTGCGGATGTGACATCATCACGGGTTCTTTTGATTTCGTGACACCTCTTACTGGTTATATGGATGAGCTTAACAGCGAAGGTCTTCTTCCTAAGATGATCATCTATTCATTGAATCCTACGGACAATACCGTTATTGACACATTGTGCGGCGCATATAACGACGGCAGTGTGCCCGGCAAGATCTCACACGGAGCTGCCTGGTGGTTTAATGACAATCTCCTAGGCATGGAAGAGCATCTGAAGTCACTTTGTGCCCAGAGCTCTCTTCCCTGCTTCATGGGAATGCTCACAGATTCCAGGTGCTTCCTGTCTTATACGAGACATGAATACTTCAGAAGGATCTTCTGCAACTATCTCGGAACGGAAGTCGAGCGCGGCAGGTTCCCCCACGACAAACGCATCCTTAAGGACATAGTCGAGAGGGTCTGCTACAGGAATTCAAGGAATATGTTCGAGGCTTAAAAAGCCATAAACCGTCGAATGTAACATTGTTACAACGGTCGTTTTTCCAATGATTCTCAATATTTTGGCTGTCAGGTTATTCCCTGACAGCTTTTTTATATTTTGGTAACGAAAAAAACGTGACCAAAATGTTGACTGACCGTTGTTGCACTATTTATGTCATGAGAAGCGGAAATCGAGTGACTAAAAATCAAACAATCAATAAGCACGCTCTCCGGCCGCTATACAAACGACCATAAAAAAGGAGTTGCCTCTTGCGAGACAACTCCTTGTTAAACTTAACGTGATCTAAGCTATAGCTTATTTGTAGAGCTGAGCGTAGATGTCTACGAGACCCTGATAGTTAAGTGCTTCGCAAGACTTAACATACTCATCCCACTGAGAGTCGATCTTAGCCTGTCCTGTAACGAACTTGAGTGTCCAAGCATTAACGTTACTGATGAGAGGTGTAGCGATGAGGTTGATCTCTTCGTTCTGATCAGGTGTAGGAGCGAGACCAGGTGCAAGAGGCGGAACGTCTCTGTCCTGAGCGTCACGTGCTACGTAATCAGCAACAGGTCCTGTAAGGTTGTCAGACATTTCTGCAACAGTACCACCGTACCAGAAGTTACCGCCTGCATAACCCCACTTGAGTCTGATGTCTGTCATGGACTCTGCTTCGTCATTACCGAAACCTAAGCCAGAGCAGCAGAAACCAGGCATAAGCTTCTTTACGCCGTTCTCTTCTGTGTAGTGCTCGCCCTTAACGCCCCACTTTGTGAGCTCATAAGCTTCGTGAGAATAGAAGAGCCAGTCAACGAATCTGAGCATCTGGATGAATCCGTCTTCACCGAGTTCATCAAGAGCCTTCTTGGAGATCATAACGCCGTTCTCAAGTCTCTCAGGAGATACTGTAGAGTTTCTTGTAGAACCGATAGGCATTGTGATTACGTAGTTCTCATAGTTGCCTGCACCGAGCTGTGCTGTCATGTTCTGCTCATAGTTAGCCCACTGGCCCTGGTTGATGGACATGATAGCTGTCTTGCCGTTGTAGTACTTAGATGTAGCTGTAGCGTCGTCCTGTGTGAATGTTTCAGGATCGAGGATGCCTGCTGCAACAAAGCTGTTAGCTGTCTTAAGGAATTCCTTATAATTATCAGATACAGGTGAGAAGAGGAACTTATCCTGATCCTTGTTGTATCTCATACCGTTACCGATGTTCCAACCGGCATTTACATCGTATGTAGCTGCCATAACACCGAGGAGGTTTCCGCCGGAACCCTGACCGGATTCGTTACCGCACCAGAGGTCAGACCAGATGTAGTCGGACTCTTTGCACATACCCTGAGCTACCATGTAGGACTTAACCTTCTTCAAAGCTTCGAGGAAGTCTGCCCATGTCCAATCCTTCTGGAGAGCAACAACGTCAACGCCTGCCTTGTCCCAGATATCCTTTCTGATAACGAAAGAATAGTTGATGAGGTTGGATTCCTTCATACCAGGGAGCTTGTAGTACTTACCATTGGATCTTGTGATCGTCTGGATGTCCTTAGAGAGATCATACTTGTTGTAGAAATCTGTGTAGTAAGGCATGTACTTAACATAGTCAGAGATAGGAACGATAGCGCCACCATCTACGAACTTTGAATCATCATAGATCTTAGGAATGATGTAAGCTGCGTTGCCTGCCTGGATGTCGAGTGTGATCTGATCCATGTAGTCTCCGCTATCATAAGCCTTGATGTCGAGAGTAACATTTGTCATCTCTTCGATCTTCTTGAAAACACCCTCCGTCTTCCAAGTATCGACCATCGGATACCATGATGCATCACTGAAGAACATTGTGTAGGTTACGGGGGAGTCAGCCTTAAAAGTCTTTCCCAAGCCGTATGTGTAGGGCACGTTTTCTTCAGTCTCAGTAGGCTGAGTTTCGATCTGACTGGGAATCGTAGTTGTCTCAGAACTCTCATTAGCGCCTGTGCAAGCTGCCAAGCTGGAGAGCATTGAAACTGCAAGACCTACGGACATTACTTTTGCAAGTTTTGTTGTCTTCATAACTGTTTCCTTTCTTTACATTTTTCTATTGCCGTTGGGAAATCCCATTTAGCACAAACTGATTACTCTTTTACGCCGCCGAGCATCATGCCCTGTACGTAATATTTCTGAATGAACGGATAGATACAAATGATCGGGATAACCGTAAGTACCATCGCACATGACTTGATATTCGCTGCCATGTTCTGCGCATCAGGATCAGATGCACCTGCACCTCTGATGATCGTCTGGAGGAAGTATGCTACCGGCCACTTAGTCTTATCCTGCAGGTAGAGTTTTGCATTGAACCAGTTGTTCCAGTACATGACCGCATAGAACAATGTCATCGTTGCAATGATAGGTGTCGACAAAGGCATTGCTATGTGCCTGAAAACGCCGAATTTATTAAGACCGTCGATCTCTCCTGCTTCCTCAAGATCCTTAGGGATACTCATAAAGAATGATCTCATGAGGATTACATAGTAAGTGGAAATGAGCATCGGAAGGATGAATCCCCACATGGAGTTCTTAAGACCGAGCTTAAGCATCAAAACGTAGTTTGCCATAAGTCCGCCGCCGAAATACATCGTGAAGATGATGAACGGTGAAAGGAACTTATTTACTCTGAGCTTCGGCTTTGAGAGCGGATATGCAAGGATCGATGAGAAGAACAAAGATAAAACGGTACCGATGAGCGTATAGAAGATCGTGTTGCCGTAGTATCTTAAGAACTCATAATTGTTTCTTGTCATTACATAGATATATGTATTGATGCTGAAATCATCAAAAGTAAGATCTTTGTTAATGAATCCCTGAATGGAAAGATCTCCGGCGATGATCGCATGATCAGACGTAAAAGACTGAAGGATAAGGAACAGGAACGGGAAAAGCGTTACCAGTGAGATCACTATCATCAATATAGTATTGAATACGGTGAATGTCTTGTATGCTGCAGATTCCTTGATCTTATTCTTAGGATTATGAATATGGATCTCGCCCTTTAATTCAGGTGTTGTATTAGTAATGTCACTCATATTCTTACCCCCTTACCAAAGACTCGTGTTTGCTACTTTGCGTGATACAAAGTTCGCACATGTAAGAAGGACTAAGTTGATGAGACCTTCGAAAAGACCAACTGCCGTAGCGAAGTTGATGCTTCCTGATTCGATACCCATACGGAATACGTAAGTAGATACGATATCAGATGTCTCATATGTGAGAGGGCTGTAAAGGAGGTATACCTTCTCGAAAGCTCCGCCTGAACCTACAAGTCCGCCGATATCAAGGATAAGGAGAGTTGCGATCGTAGGAAGGATGCAGGGGATGGTAACGTGCAATACCTGCTGGAAGTGATTAGCACCGTCAACTGTTGCTGCTTCATAAAGTGAAGGATTGATTCCCGACATAGCTGCAAGATAGAGTATCGTTCCCCATCCTAAGCTCTGCCATACACCGGATGCCACGAAGATCGTTCTGAACCATTCGGCCATTGCGATGAAGTTGATCTTCTCTCCTCCGAGCTGGGAGATTATATCATTGACAGGACCGCTCGTGGAAAGGAGTTCCTTGATCATACCGCAGACGATAACCATTGAGATAAAGTGCGGGAGATAAGATACGGTCTGAACGAATTTCTTCCAGCGAAGATTCCTGATCTCGTTCAAGAGTAAAGCGAAGATAAGTGTTAAAGGGAATCTGAAAAGAAGATAAAGGCCGTTAAGGATGAGCGTGTTCTTGAACGCATCCCAGAACGGCTTAGCTGTAATGAACTGCTTGAAGTATTTGAAAGTAAGAGGGCCCTCGCCGAAGATATTGCCGCCGGCATAATACTTACGGAAAGCGAGGATATTACCGAACATCGGAATATATCTGAAGATAATGTAATAGATTACAGGGAAAAGGAACATGACATAAAGCTGCCAGTTGACCCTGAAATCCTTATCCATTCTGCTGCCGAGTGATAACTGCGTCGGAGTCCACTCTGCAAGCTGCTCTTGCTGTATTTGTTCTTTCTTACTCATTTTTAAAACCCCTAGGTTTACTCAAATGTTAAAATGCTAACTCATTTGCCCTCTTGTATGCTTGTATGGAAGTTGGTTAGCTTGGTATGAGATTATCACCCTATCGGCGATATGTCAATACTCTAATCACATCGAATACCGGAATTTGTGCAACACGAATAACGCCCGGGTCATGTCCCCGGGCGTTACAAATAAACTGTTATATGCTTATTTACTTAATTCTACTGATGCTTTGGCCACATCTTTTCCCAGTCCGCTCTTATTCTGCGGATGGAGCTCATAAACGGGTTCTGGTGCAGGCGCCGTAACCACTTTTACATTACTGATATATTCCGGTGCCCTCTCCTGGAGCTCCTGGATCTTTCTCCAGCCTTCAGGCACTTCGCTCTCAAATGTCAGCGGATTGATGTAATCAGCCATCTTCACCAAAACGACAGGAACCTCACCGAAGAATTCCCTCATCTTACTGAAAGTCCTGATCATCTTCTGATCGTAAGCACAAGGATTGGTGCTGCCGGTACCTCCCTGCTCAAGGACCTTCTTGGCCAATTCAGAATCTGCCATCGTCAATCCGTCGGGATCGCCGGCATTGGATTCGCCCTGGTACCACCAGATCTGTGAGACAGCTATATTCTTTATTGTCAGAATACTTGAGTAGTATAAAGACGCGGGAAGCATCTGTGCCATCGGAATGGGATTGAACTTAGGCATCTTCTTCTCGACCACTGTCTTCCACTCACCCATTATGTCCGTATCGCCGGAAGGTGTCCTCAGATAATACGGATGGCCTTCGACGAAGCCGCCGAACTCCTGTTCAACGGTGAGCCTGGTCATTATCGTGTTCTTTCCTTTATTTAATATCGTACCGTCGAAATGATAGATCCTCGGCGGATACTGATATTCGGTCCTGCCGACTTCAATGCCGTTGATATATGTGATGTCGGCATCGATCAGGTCACCGAGCCTTAAGACACAGTCACCTTCGCATATACCGTCATAATCAAATTCCCTGATGAACCATACGATGCCTGAGAAATCCTTAACGACGATTCCGGGAAGCGTCACGGGCCTTGCATCCTTAATGCCTTCCTCGATCTTAAAATCGTTGTCGTCAGCTTCGGCACGCCAGACAGCAGAAAGATTCTGCCAGCGTTCCATATATTTCTTAAGAGCGCCTTTTCCTCTTAAAGGTGCGATCTCATCCTCGCTTATTCCTGAAGCGTAGAGATCCTCATCACACATCCAGGCTTCGATCGTCGATCCGCCCTGTGCAGTCAGGATCAGTCCGACCGGGACATTCTTTTCTTCAAATAAAGTCTTAGCAGCATAAAAGCCAATGGCGCTGAAAGCATTTTTCGAAGTCCCGGAAGCCTTTATCCAGTCAAACTCCGGCAGCGTGTTGATACTCTCCTCACCTACAGCCGGGATATCAAGGTCCGGTGTCAGTGTATATTGTCTTACATAAGGATAATCTTTAGCTTCGACTTCTTCCCTGTTAAGCTCCAGGGTTCTCCCTACGGGCAGTTCCATATTGGACTGGCCGGCAAGAAGGAAGACATCGCCGATGCAGACATCCCTGACCGTTATAGTGTCCGTTCCTTCCACCGTAAGTTCGGTATCGAAAACAACGTCCATAGGCGGAAATACGGCCTTGAACCTGCCGTCAATAACCGGTGCTGAAACAGCCTGTCCCGCAAGTGTTAATGTCACTTCAGACTTAAGACTCTCAAAGCCTTCTATTACAATATCCTTATTCCTCTGAAGGACCATTCCGTTCGAATATATACCGGAAAGTTTTGTTGATTCCATATTGATCACCATCCTTTGAAGGTATTGTAACTTTAGTGCTGTTCCTTGTCTACCATTCTAGTCTGCAAGTAATTGATTTTTACCGGATACACTTTTATACTGACTTCAAAGGAAGGACAAAACATGAAGAGATCATTTGACCAGATCCAGAACAGCTGGCTCTACAGATTAAGTAAAGTAATAGGAGATGTGGTTATCATCTCCGCCCTTTTCCTGCTGTTTTGTCTTCCGGTGATTACAATAGGTGATTCCGTTACAGCGCTATATTATACAGTTTACCGTAAATATAAGAAAAAGAGTGATGTGGTCACCAAGGATTTCATGAGAGCGCTTAGGGACAACCTTAAGAATGCAGTCATCATACATATTATATATATAGTTTACAGTGCCATTGTCGGATTCAACATCTATTTTGCCCTTAACGGCCTTGGCGGAGTAAAGCTTCCCGACTGGTACACCGTTGTATCATTCATCCCTGTTCTCCCTATAATCTTCACGCTGCCTTTTGTATATCCTCTGCTTGCCAGGTTCAGCAACGGTATCAAGGGAACTTTTACAAACAGCTACACACTCTGCATGATAAACTTTCCTAAGTTCCTGCTTATATGGCTTATAGTCTTAGTTGCGCTCGTTATCAGCGTATGCTTCCCGCCTTCAGCACTGGTAACGCCTGTGGGAGCCATGTATCTTACGCAGATGATCACTGAGAAGGCATTCAGCAAGGCGATCGCCGTCGAGAAGGCCCGTGAAGAGAAAAACGATGAATCAGAGGTAACAGAAGATGAGTGAATATCTTAATCTCATACAGATAATAACCGGTGTTCTTGCGGCAATCCTTATCTTTATCGGCATCTTCCTGAGTGCTAAGAAGCTCAATCCCGAGAAATATGAGGTGATCCCCGTTAAGACTACAGTCATCTCAACGCTCTTGATAATACTTAGTCTTTTAAGCTATGCAGTCACAAAGATGTGCACAAACATGAATATAGTAACCGAGGAGCATTACGAACCCTGGGCCCTTTATTTCGCATCCCTGGAAGAAGTTATCAAGCTCTTCGGCTTTATCGTATTTATTCCTGTTCTCTTCAGATTGTTCAAGCCGAGGTCCCGCAAGGAGAATCCGGCTGAAGAAGAAGTTTCCGCAGAGAAAGAAGAGAACTGATCCCTTTTTTGGGCATTTCGAAAAGAATAATGCTCAAAAGCGCTTAACCAAGCCTTATAAAACCATAACTTATCCCCTATTTTGCAATAGTTTGAAGGGTATTTTGAAAACCAAAGTTGGTTTAGTATTTTCGCATGTCATATTCTATTGACAAACATCAAGACTACTAGTATGCTAGTAAGCAGAATGAGACTTGAGTATTATCACACTACTCTCTTTTCAGGAAATATTCGGGGTGAAATATAATATGAAATTGGTTTTGCGGTGGTTTCCGTACGGTGATGACAGCGTCTCACTGAAACAGATTAAGCAGATTCCGGGTGTAAGCGGCGTAGCTACACATCTTACTAAGATCCCCGTTGGCGATATCTGGACTATGGATGAGATCAACATGGTCAAGGATCAGATCAATTCCTACGGTCTCGAGATGGAAGTCATCGAGAGCCTTAATATCCACGAAGACATTAAGAAGGGCCTTTCCACAAGAGACCAGCTTATTGATAACTACATCGTTTCGATGAGAAACCTTGCTAAGGCAGGAGTTAAGTGCATCTGCTATAACTTCATGCCTGTTATGGACTGGTACAGGAGCAACCTTGCAAAAGAGCTTTCTGACGGAAGCACAGCTATGGCATACAGCCATGAGGAAGCTGTAAAGCTCACATTAGAGAAGATCACATCTTCCATGATCGGCGGAGCCAATAACTTCAGCCTTCCCGGATGGGAGCCCGAGAGATTCGGCCAGATGGCTGAAGACATCAAGTTCTACCAGAGCATGACTTCTGAGCAGTACTTCAAGAATATCAAGTATTTCCTCGATGCAGTCATTCCTGTAGCTGAAGAGATCGACATCAACTTTGCAGTACATCCGGATGATCCTCCGATGCCGTTGTTCAACCTCCCCAAGGTCGTTAACAGCAAGGAGTCGATCGCCACATATCTTAATCTCAATGAATCCAAGAGAAACGGTCTCACGCTTTGCACCGGCAGTCTTGGTGCAGGCATCCACAATGACGTTGTGGATATTGCCAACACTTTCACTGCTACGGGCAAGGTGCATTTCGTACACTTAAGGAATGTTAAGCACGAATCCGAGACAGATTTCCATGAGTCAGCACACCTCTCCTCATGCGGCGATCTCGATATGTTCGCCATCGTCAAGGCTCTTTATGAGAACGGCTTCGACGGTTATATCCGTCCCGACCACGGACGCATGATCTGGGGCGAAGTCGGAAGACCCGGTTACGGTCTTTATGACAGAGCTTTGGGTGCTGCATATATCAACGGTTTATGGGAAGCCGTCAGCAAACTTTGTTAAATCTTAACATTGGCAAAACCTCCTCCCTTGCCCGCAAAACCGATGATCTTATAATTTCTTATAAGGTTATCGGTTTTGTCTGAGTAACCGGAAAATGAAAGGACGTTCAGATCTATGAATCTATCAAAAGAAAATCTTAAGAATACCGAATTCTGGAACAGCATAAATGTTGTTCTTCCCAAGTACGATATCGATAAAGTAAAAGAGGCTACTGCCAAAGCTCCCACATGGCTTCATGTAGGCGGCGGCAATATATTCAGAGCCTTTATCGCAAGGATCAACCAGAGACTTTTGAATCAGGGCCTTACCGATACCGGCATCATCGTCTGCGGCACGATGGACTATGAGAATTTCGAGCGCGTATATAAGCCCTTCGATAACCTCTCCATCATCTGCGATCTTAAGCCCGACGGCAACACAGGCTATGAGATCATCGGCAACATTACGGAAGCAGTCGCAGCAAATTACGATATCACGGAGAACATCGAAAGACTCAATGAGATCGCATCCAATCCTTCACTTCAGATAATATCTTTTACGATCACTGAGAAAGGCTACGCTTTAAGAGATGCAGACGGCAAGTTATATGACGCCGCATCCAAAGACATGGAGAACGGCCCTTCTCATCCTCTCACTTGTATGGGTTTCATCGCTTCACTCCTCTACGAGAGATTTAAGGCCGGCGCCTATCCTCTGGCATTGGTCAGCATGGATAACTGCAGCCACAACGGCGATAAGCTCAAGTCATCAATTTTGGAGATAATCGATGCCTGGGTGGCTAAGGGGTTTGTGGATAATTCTTTTCGACATTATGTAGATGATCCATCCCGAATAGCATACCCCTGGAGCATGATCGATAAGATTACACCAAGACCTTCGGACGAGATCCTGAACAAACTTACCTACCTTGGCATCGATAATCTTAAGAGCGTTAAGACTACAACGGGAGTTTTCGCAGCACCTTTCGTAAATGCTGAAGTTCCCGAATATCTTGTTGTCGAAGACCTCTTCCCTAACGGACGTCCCGACCTCGAGAAAGGCGGCGTCATAATTACCGACAGAGACACAGTGGATAAGTGCGAGAGAATGAAGGTTACGGCATGTCTTAACCCGCTCCACACTGCACTTGCAATATACGGATGCCTTTTAGGCTTTACGAAGATCTCTGATGAGATGAACGATGAAGACTTAAAGAAGCTCGTAACCAGGATGGGTTATAACGAGTGTCTCCCTGTAGTCTGCGATCCCAAGATCCTGAATCCGAAGAAGTTCTTAAAGGAAGTTTTGGAAGAGAGATTCCCTAATCCCTTCCTTCCCGACACTCCTCAGAGGATCGCTACGGATACGAGCCAAAAGCTTCCCATCAGATTCGGCATTACTTTGAATTCTTATTATTCCGATGCACCTGAGAAGCTCTCTTCCCTGAAGCTCATCCCGCTCGTAATCGCTGGATGGCTCCGCTATCTCCTCGCATTTGACGATAACGGAAACGCTTTTGAGATCAGCTCCGACCCTATGGCTGAATTCTTCCAGAATGAGCTCAGCAGCCAGGGCATCACTTTCGGCATGACAGAGAGTGTTAAGGGCAGACTGAACGGCATTCTTGCGAACGAGACGGTCTTCGGAATCGACATAAACAAGACCGGATTAACGCCTGTAATAGAGAACTATTTGGATGATTTATTAAAAGGAAACGGTGCTGTTAGAGACGTACTGCACAAAGCTGTTGCAAATTAGTATGTAAGCGGTAGACATAAAAATATTTTTATGTTAGTTTCTTTATAGTTATTCGTATTTTCAAGGGGATTTCTATAATGATCATCACTCCAAAGAACACTTTTGAACCTAACCGTGAGTATGCTCTCCGCATCGTTAAAGACAACATCATCAACATGGAGATCAAGCCCGGTTCACTTATCGGCGAGCAGGAGATCGCTACACAGCTCGGAATCTCAAGAACACCTGTTCACGAAGCATTCCTTGAGTTATCCAAATCCAAGATCGTAAACATCCTTCCGCAGAAGGGCTGCAGCGTATCTTTGATCGACTATGAACTCATTAAGGAGTCCAGGTTCCTTCGTATCGCTGTTGAGTCCGCACTTTTAAGGGAAGCATGCGATGTCGCAACTGAGGAAGACATCCAGAAGCTCTATGCCAACATCAAGCTTCAGCAGTTCTATATCGAGAACGATCCTCCGAAGTTCCTGGATCTCGATAACGAATTCCACAAGGATATTTACGTTGCCTGCAACAGACTCAACTGCTTCTACATGGTATCTCTCATGAGCCTTCATTTCGACCGTGTAAGATCACTCTCACTTAAGACCATCAAGGACCAGAAGCTCGTATCAGACCACATGGCAATAGCTGACGCAATTGCTAATCACGACAAAGAAGCCGTCGAAGCTGCATTCACAAAGCACATGTCCAGATTCGACTTGGATTGGGACATCATCAAGAAGGCTTACAGCGAATACATTACTGAATAAGTTTTTTCGAGAATTGAAATTATTAATCCCTCCTGACCGGAGGGATTTTTTTGCTTCGAATTTTAAAAGTCACAGCAAAAGTCCACACCGGCTGTGCTTTTGCTGTGATTTTTAAGAGAATAGATCAGAATTCATTTCATCATTACCGCAGTGACGATAAAGCAGACCGCTTCAATTGCAGCAAGAGGTGTCATTACATACTTTTCCTTCTTGCTTGGTGATATCAGATTCATCACGGTGTTGACCGCAAAGAAACCGCCGAAGACAAAGCAGATGACCTTTGTAGGCGTTAATCCGAACCACATGTTCATGTAGCCTGCGCCCTGCAGGAGCATCAGTGCACCGAAGATCTGCAGGATTATCGACGAAGCTGCAGCGATACGGTACGGAGGCGGCAGCACCTTATGCCTTCCGCCCATAGTGAATTCACCTAAAGGAAGTCCTAATATAAGGAGCACTTCCATCACCGCGACTATTAACAGTAATACTGTTCCCAATATTGCCAACATATCTTTACTCCTTTACCTGCAGCTTCTCAGGGTCGATCCCCTCTTTTAATATGAATGCGTCTGCAGCGTCGTTTATCATCGCCATCATCTCTTTCTCGGTGCCTTTGAACACGCCTGTTGCGACCATCGTGGCAACGCCGTGGGAATATATAAGCGTGTTCCTCACAAAGCGGATCACCTGCTCTTCATTAAGGCCCGTCTGCTCAGCGATCCTGGATATCATTTCCTTATTCTTCTTATCCCTTGCGATTCCCTTAAGGTCGTAGGGCCTGCCCATGGGACTCTCGCCGAGATACAAGTATTTGAAAAGGTTCGGCTCCTTAAGCGCCATCTTCACGTATGCCCGTCCCATGAATTCGAAGCTCTCGACTTTATTCCTGCTGTCCAGGAAAGCCTTTTTGGCAGCATACTCTCCGGCATATTCGGACAGAGCCTGTCTTAATCCGTCCATGTTCTCGAAATGCCAGACAACAGGCTGAGTCGAACATCCGATCTCAGAAGCGATCGTCTTTATGTTAACGGCCGCATATCCGTCCCTTATAAGTATCTTTAATGCGGCTTCCAGTATCATGTCCCTGCTTATCGTCACTTTGCGTGCCATATATCACCTCATAATATAAATGCGTTTATATAAATGTGTTTATACAATATACCCGTTCTCTCCGTTTGTCAATCAGTTTTATGCGCAATGTGGTAGAATTCGATTATTAGGAATAAAGGAGGATAAATATATGAAAGGTCTGGAATTTCTCGCAGGCGTCGGAATAGCTGCGGTCATTGTTTTCGCTTTAATCTTTATAATCGGACTGGTCCTTCTTATTGTCTCGGTCGTTAAGACCGCCAAAGGCAAAAAGAAGATCGGCGGGATCATCGCCGGCAGTATCATGACCGTACTTGGTTTCCTTCTGATGTTTTATTTCGGAATGCTTCTGGCGATCGGCGGTGTTGCCACCGGAATAGCTAAAAATGCTAATGCGACCGGCTTTGAAAAGGAGATCAGTTCTGTACTTGAAGACGAGGACAGCGATGAACTTTACAAGATGTTTGCCAAAGAAGGCTATTCCGGAGATGCATTAACACAGCAGGATGCTGATGAGATCTGTGAGCTGATCGACAACACCAAGTTAAGATCCGTCACAGCATCCGGCACATCCTGGCACAACGATGTAATGGCAGTAAGCTACAGGTGTGTCCTCGCCGATAAGAAGACGAACAAAACCATCAACTTATCAATAAGCTTCATTGTCCAGGCATCAAACGGCGATTACACCGGAATACAGTACATTCAGGTAAGCAAGGATTCCGTCAAGGAAGAGTTCGGTACCAAACCAAAATTCAAATGAGCTTGATGTGACGCACGGCCGTTAAGCTTTTAGCTCACGCAAGGAAAGCAATTCAAAAGCCCTTGCACCGTTTCTGTCAACACCATTAAGAGATGGGGTATTAAAGGCATTTCCACAAGAGGATGATGATAATGAAACATAAGATAGTAACTATTATTCTAATGTCAACACTCTTAACGAGCTGTGTGGCTAATACTCCTGTCGAAACCACAACGAAAGAAACTACTATCAAAGTATCTTCCGAAACGACCACAGTGCCTACTGAAGAAACAACCGTAGTAAACACCACAGAGGAAACGACAACAACTGAAACAACGGAGCATAACCCTGTCTTAACACTAAAACAGATAGAATTTAATGGCACTCTGCCTGACGGAGAGTATTTTGTTACGATTTCTTCTTTTGATGAGGACTGTTCGGGTGCTGTGTTTAATGTTAGAGGCTACTGGTGTATGTCGGAAGATGAAATCAATAATACCCTTGTTGGTGATACCGTAATTATGGGTAATGCTGAATATGAGATTACAAGCAGTACCCCATCTTCTTCCTACTTTGGTATAGAATGTAGCGATTTGTGGGGAACACAAAAGCAAAGAAACGGCCTATATTACATTAGAGGTTGGAACGATGAAATTTATACATATCTCATAACCGAAAACTACTATATGTCATTTGCTCCATCTATTGAAATATTTAGTGATGTTAATATATATGGACAGGAAGAACTTATTTGGAACGAAACCACAATAGGCAAAGAGTCTGAATGTGCTTTTAAGTATAATACTCCCCAAGAATATGCACGAGATGTAAATGAAAACGGCGGTACTACTTGGGGCTGTCATGTTGTAGTTGAAAATGGATTAGTAACGAAGATATATGCTAATCCTCAATTACACCAACCGTGGATGTCCCAAAAAATATGGGATAAATACCACTCTTAACCAGAAACACCCCCACTTCTCTTTTTTGAGAAATGGGGGCTTTCTTTTCAGGAGTCTGTATGAGGGAGTAATTAACCTGCTTTTATTTCAATGTCTTTCGTCTCTGTGATCTCACAGTTGCCCTGGAGGTCAGCGTAGACGTATACGAGGACGTATGTTGTCGCGCCGTTTAACTCAGCTACAGAAGGAGTGCTCTTGCAAAGAATAGCATGATTTGTTCCTGCGACGACCTGTGAACCGATATAAGCTACGGGTTCATATGTTGCGCCTGTTAAAGTCTCAGTTGCCTTCTCCATGACCTTCTTTATGTCGTCCGTGATCTCGACTGATTCAGCATATGACCAGCCGCCGACCTTGTCGCCGCTCTCGCTGACACCAGGAAGCATGAGGACTTCATCCTTCAAGAATGTTGCGCTGCCGGAAGGATCAACGTTGATATATGCAAGTTTCATTTCTTTTGCTGCGCTGTTTGCCTGGATGGTAGACGTGCAAAGGAAACAGTAATTCGTTCCTGCTACTACCTGCTTAGCAAGAAGTGCTGCAGGTGTATGGTTGTATCCGTCGAGCTTGCTTATCGCGTCTTCGAAATATTTCTTAAGTTCATCTGTCATAGCATTTGATGCGGCAACCTCCCATGAGCCTGTGCCTAAAGCTATCTCAGTATTGATAACTTCTTCACCGTTAACCTTAACGTTAGCATTTATCTTGCTGTTGTTTATAACCTTACATCCTGTAAAACAACCGGTAATAAGTACTGCTGTAACGCCAAGGGTTAAGAGCTTTGCTGTAATGTTCTTCATTTTTTATCATCTCCGTTTGCGTTTTGTTTTATGCCATTAATACAGTTGTTATATCAGAAATGTTGCACTTTTTCGAAAAAACTCAAAAGAGGCTGCCCGTTACGGACAGCCTCTTCATTGTTTACGTAATTGTTCCCTTATAGCTTTAGCCCTCAATGGCTATGGTGTTGTTGTTGCCGGGCAGAGCCTTAAGTTCTTTCTTCGGGATAAAGAGCTTTAAGACACCGTCTTCGTACTTGGCCTTAACATCTTCAACCTTTACGGCATCACCGACATAAAAGCTCCTCTGTAAGGAACCGGCATAACGCTCCTGGCGGATGATCTTGCCGTGCTTATCCTTCTTCTCCTGATCATGGCCCTTGGATGCACTGATGGTCATGTAGCCGTCTTCGAGCTTAACGTTGATCTGGTCTTTCTTGAAACCCGGAAGGTTCATCTCGAGCTCGTAATCGGTCTCAGTCTCGTTAACATCAGTTGCCATCATGTTGCGCGCATTCTTGCCGTACAGGTGCTTATCGATGTTAGCCAATTCGTGTGTAGGGAATCCCCAAAAGTCGTCAAACAAATCTTCTCCAAATAATCCGGACATCAACATAATAATCATCTCCTTTGAATGTTGTTATCCGAGCATTAGAGCGGAGGTCTGATCTATTGATCTTCGTTCCTTTGTTCCAACTCCGATTATAGTCCG
>JAEEGJ010011427.1_pt1 | contig 22536 bp, 19 predicted proteins | sample 8958761 | NCBI WGS metagenome assembly JAEEGJ01 (sample SAMN16246546, study PRJNA631951) | gut metagenome | biome: gut microbiome; feature: rumen; material: RS-attached | host: Bos | place: Iran: Karaj | collected 2018-10 | reverse complement strand
GCATATGGATTTGATTCATCCTTTCCTGGCAGATGTCCAGGCATCATAGGACCACCCGAACAGAAAACAGTTGGCAGGTCAAGGCGGGCTGCAGCCATCAGCATACCAGGAACAATTTTATCGCAGTTAGGAATCATAACGAGGGCATCAAACTGATGAGCCTTTGTCATACATTCAATTGAGTCGGCAATGAGTTCGCGTGTAACAAGGGAATATTTCATTCCTTCGTGGCCCATGGCAATACCGTCACAGACACCAATTGCAGGGAATTCTACAGGAGTTCCGCCAGCCATACGGATGCCGGCTTTTACAGCTTCGGCAATGCGGTCAAGTTCAATATGGCCTGGAATAATCTCGTTTTTAGCACAACAAACGCCTACGAGCGGGCGGTCTAATTCTTCATCAGTATAACCCATTGCATAAAACAACGAGCGGTGTGGCGCGCGGGCAACACCTTTTTTAGCGTTATCACTTTTCATAGAGGTCCTCTTTATGTCGGTATTCTACTCATATTTGTCGCGGATGACAAGTTTTACGAGAGTTTTTGTTTTGAGCACTGCTGTACGGCGCTGTTCTGCGAGTTCTTCTTTCTTCAGGCTGATTCTGGCATAATCACAGATTGTCTTTCCGAAATCAGAAAGTGTTGCAGGAGATTCTGCTTCACAGGCAAGAATAACATTCTTCTTTGCAATAAAATGCTTAAAGAAGAGTGCAAATTCCTCATTATCAAGAGGAAGTCCGTAAAGCATAATGATTCTTTTATAATCCTGAATTCTTGCAAAAGTCTTACAACAGGTAATAAGTTTTGAACTGAAGTTTGATTTTCCGTTCTCATCCTTAACAATTTTTTCTGCAATGACGAACAGTTCAGGATCTTCAGGAAGTTCTCCCGAAGGTTCACATTCAAATACAGCACTTAAACCAACTGAATCTGCAAGAATCTGAGCCTTGCTGTCCAGAACATCAGGATTATCAGCATTGTGAGTTGCGAGTTCTGATTCCTCATTTTTAGCAAATAACTTTTCAAGTTCAGCTTCTGAAATTGCAGCACTTGTATCACCCTGACTTGAATCAGACATTACAGCCATAGTTTCTGAAAGAACTGCAGTTTCCTGCTCGCTTACGGCAACTTCTTCGGAAAGTGTATTACGTTCCTTTTCATCACCCATAATATCTGCAAGCATTGAATCAACTGCGCTATCCTGCATAATCTGAGGTTCTTCCTGAGCTGCAGAAGTTGATTTTGTATCAAACACTGGTTCAGGAGCATTTTCTGCCTGGATAAATACAGCTTCTTCCTCTGAAGCCCCTATTTCAGCGCTGAATGTATCATCATCTTCGAAATCTTCGTCATCATTTTCTGAAAGGCCTGCTGATATTTCATCTGCATTATCCTTAAAGAAAGATACACTTGAAGCATTACCGCCATTTGTTTTCAAAACAACGCGGTCTCCTTCATCAGCGGCTTCATATAAATAGCCATCGTTTTCACCAATATAGAAAAGTCCGCCCTCTCCATCTACACGCAGATTGTGCAGAGAATTACAGCCTTCAAAGGCATCTGGAGCAATATATTCAATACAAGATGGGAATACGACACTTTCAAGAGCCGTACAACCGGCAACAGCTCTGGATTCAATTCGCTTTACGGTTGGTGGAATTACAAGAGATTTTAATGAAGCGCAGCCTTCAAAAACACTTTCCGGCAATTCTGTAATTCCAGCGCGGAAAGGAATTTCTGGTAAAGATACACAATCCTTAAAAAGCCCTTCTGGAAAAGCTGTAACCGCATTTGGCATAGTTACCTTTGTAAGAGCAGAACATCCAGAAAAAAGATAAGAAGGAAGTTCTGTAACACCAGATGGAAGCTTAACCTTTTCGAGTGCTTTTGAATTTGAAAAAAGACAACTTCCAAGCTCTTTTACAGAATCTGGCAGAGAGATAGACTCATACGGACAATCTGAAAAAACATCATCTTCTATTCTATGTGCTCCAAAAGGAACACGACCAGTAAAGTCTGTTGAAGTATCGTCAACTCCAAGAACTGTGTGCAAATCCTCAGAATATAGCAGGCCATTTTTTTTAATATACGAACCCATAAAGCTTCCTTAAAATATTGTTTTATACAATTTTATCATAGGAATTGTTATTTGTCATTTAATAATGTTCATGTTATTCTATATTTATGCTGAAAATTTTCTCTTCAGACACACAGATTTTTTATAGTGAAAGCAAGTGGCTGCATCCAATTTTTGAATTTGAAGAGTTTTTGAAGACTTATGATGGGCCGCGCACTAATTTGAGTGCCTGGGACAGCGCCATTGGAAAAGCTGCAGCTGTTTTACTGGTGCGGCTAGGCATTAAGCAGATTCATGGCGAACTTGTAAGTAATCTTGCAGTAAAATATATCGCTCAAACTCTTGGCGAAGGTAAACTCACCTGGGATACTCTGGTAGACCGCCTTATGTGCCAGACAGAAAATCAGCTGGAAAATCTTACAGATTCTGATGAAATGTACTATTTATTACGCCAGCGGGCTAAACTTGTACTTGGAGTTCCAGTCAGCATTCAAAATCTTTCATATAAATACGGAAAAATAAACGGTCTGAATCTTGAAATACACGCAGGTGGCCGTCTGATGATTCTTGGAGAAAACGGAACCGGCAAAACTACCCTTCTCCGCTTGCTTTGTGGAATTTACAAAGCAGATGAAGGAAGCATTCTGATTGACGGAAAACCTGTAGACAAGCTCCCAAAATACACAATCGGCTATATTCCGCAGCTTTCAGAACTTCAGGAAGAACAGAGTTTTGATCTTACAGCTGAAGAAGTTGTAGGACTTGGAATAAATGGCAAAACTGAGAAGTCTGGCGGAAAAAGCCGCCGAGACCTTGTAGAACAGGCAATGAGAAGAACAGGCTGTGCACATCTTGCCGGACGAAAGTTTTCAGTACTCAGTGGCGGTGAAAAGCAGAAAGTTTCACTTGCCCGCTGTCTTGCGCAAAAAGCCCGTCTCCTGCTGCTGGACGAACCTACCGCAAACCTCGACAAAGATAACCGCCGCATGGTAGTTGATATTCTTACTTCTCTTTCGATTTCGGAAATCCCAACTATCATAATGGTAACTCACGACAAAGAGCTTACTTCTCTAAAAAAATGGGAGGTACTCAACATTGGATAAACTCGAAAGACTTGCATTACTTTTTTCTCTTGCACCTGTTATGAAGGGCTTTATTGCCATGAGTATTTCCGGCGCAGTTTTCCCGCTCTGTGGAGTTATGGTCCTGCGACTGAATCTTGTTCCAATGCGTTACATGCTGATGCACGGAGTAATACTCGGCGGTGCAATTGCGATGGCACTGAATGTTCCCCTGCTTCCTGTAACAATCACAGTAAACCTGCTTTTAGTTTTTATGATGATTATGATGACAGGAAGCGGCGAAGGGAGAAACTTCGGCGGCACTAGTGCTGCTACAATGGTTTTGAGCATGGCCCTCGCTTCTCTGATTATGCATGTAGCTGATGTTCCTGCAAAAGACACTCTCGACCTTTTATGGGGAAGTCCTTTTGCCTTGAGCTATCTGGACATTACAGCGCTTGGTATACTTGCCCTCGTGCTCCTCTTATACGTCATCATAAATTTCAGAAACATCAAAAATCTTTTTTTCAGTAAAGAGATTTCCATGAGTCTTGGAATCCGCGTAAGACTTCATAACACAATAATGGTTATTCTGATTGCATCTGTAGTTGCAATTGCAATGAAGCTGCTCGGAGCTTTTCTGATCGACTCACTTTTAATTCTTCCGGTAATGTGTGCCGCGCCGTTTCTCAAAAAAATGAATCACAACGGAATCCGTTCACTGTTTATCGGAAGCTGTATTACAGGCTTTATTCTCTCGGTTGCAGGCTATGTTATAGCTGTGGCCGCAGATTTTCCACCGGCTGGAACTATTGCTGTTCTTGCAGGTATATTATTCTTTATAGGAAGGATTTTTAAATGAAAATAATCTCTAAAATTTCAATTGCCCTTTTTGCAGCTCTTACACTTGTAAGCTCTGCCTGGGGCCAGTCAAAGAAAGTTGTTGCTTCTACTTCCTGGGCAGCTGCCTTTGCAGATATTGCAGGAGCTGATGAAGTTGAAAGCATTGCACCTGTAAATCTCCGCCATCCACCGGAGTATGAAATTACAGTAAGCGATGTTCAGAAAATTTCTGATTCTGAAGTTTTCATTTTTGCTGGCTTTGAACGCATGATGAAAACTCTTGGAACAAAAGTTCCTAATAAGGGCGTAAGTGTTCAGGTTGTTCTTGATAACTCTCTTGCAACTGTTCAGGAATCAACTTTGAAAATTGCTCAGGCTCTTGGAACAGAAGAGATTCAGAAAGTTCGTTTTGCAGAATATGAAAAGCTGGTAAAAGACGGCCAGAAAAAAGCTTTGAAAAAGAAGCTAAATAAAAAGAAAGTTCTCTGTAACAAGAATCAGACCTATCTTGCAAAGGAACTTGGACTTGATATCGTCGGAGTTTTCGGACCTGGTCCTGTAAGCGCAGAAGAACTTCTTAAAGCAAAGAAAGAAGGCTATGATCTTATTATTGATAATATTCATAATCCTACAGGAAAGCCAGTTACAGAAATTCTTCCTAAGGCAAAATATATTGAATGGCGCAACTTCCCTACTGCCATTGAGCACAACGCGCTTAAGAAAGTTGTAAGCGACAATATAGAAATGTTACTTGCTGAGTTTTAATTCAAAAGAATCAACGAGGGCTATCCAAGACGCTTCGATGACGTCGGAAGATACGCCCACTGTAGTCCAGCTGCTCTGTCCGTCGGTAGATTCAATAATTACACGTACACGGGCAGCAGTTGCAGACTTAGAATCCAGAACACGTACCTTATAGTCCACCAGTCTGAAATTTGAAACAACAGGATAGAACTTTTCGAGCGCCTTACGAAGCGCAATATCCAGAGCGTTGACAGGACCGTCTCCCTCACCCGCTGTAATTTCAAAGTTTCCGTCTACTTCAACCTTAATCTGTGCACAGCAGCAAACGCCCTCTTCCGGACGCGGATTTGAACCTGTTGTCTGATAGTAATGAAGCTTAAAGAACGGCTTATACTGACCGAGCATCTTTTTTACAAGCAGTTCGAAACTTCCGTCGGCACCTTCAAACTGATAGCCGGCAGATTCGAGTTCCTTTACCTTAGCCATAAGGTCGCTTACGATAGGATCGTTGCGTTTTACATCAGGCACAAAGCGGCGGATCTTCTCCAAAATCATACTGCGGCCGGCAACCTCGCTCATAAGGAAGACACGGTTATTACCTACAGTTTCGGGAGTAATATGCTCATAGGCAAAAGGATTTTTAAGAACCGCATCAATGTGCATTCCAGCCTTATGCGCAAAAGCATCTTTTCCAACATAAGGCGACTGAGGATTTACACGGATATTTGTGAGTTCTGCAACACGTTTACAGATTGCAGTAAGGTTTTTCATGCTCTCTTCAGGTATAACCTGATAGCCCATTTTTATCTGAAGATTAGGAATGATTGTAGAAAGATTTGCGTTACCGGTACGTTCACCAAATCCAAGGAGAACACCCTGTACATGAGTAGCGCCTTCCTTTACGGCAACAAGGGAATTTGCAACGGCAAGTCCGCAATCATTGTGAGTATGAATACCTACGGTTACTTTCTTTCCATAAAGTTTTACGACCTCAGCTACGGCACGGCGGCATTCGTCAATCATAAAGCCGCCCTTTGTTTCGCACAGACTCAGGACTGTGGCTCCTCCGTCCACGGCAGCCTTTAAAGTTTCCAGTGCATAGGCTTTATCTTCTTCGTAAGCAGTAAAGAAATGTTCTGCATCATAAATTACTTTGCGTCCGTTAGAAACAAGGAACTCGCAGGATTCGCGAATCATATTGAGATTTTCTTCTGGAGTTGTTTTGAGAATGTCTGTAACCTGGAAAGTCCAGGACTTACCAAAAATTACGACAGTTTTAGTTCCTGCTGCAAGAAGACTTTTGAGATTTGCATCGTCTTCGCATTTACAGTTTTTTCGTCTTGTAGAACCAAAGGCACAAACCTGAGCATTCTTAAACTGAACCTCAGCAACAGCCTTAAAGAACTCCATATCCTTAGGATTCGACCCCGGATTGCCAGCCTCGATGTAAGTTACGCCAAGGTTATCGAGCTCATGACAAATGTGCAGTTTATCCTGAACAGAAAAACTAATACCTTCGCCCTGAGCACCGTCGCGTAATGTCGAATCAAGAATCTCAATTTTCTTCATGAGTTAATTATGGAAGAAATAAGAGGAAGTTTCAAGAACCCCCGTCATTGCGAGGAGTGAAACGACGAACCTATCTATTAAATGGATTGCTTCGCTGCGCTCGCAATGACGACAACTTATTCACAATAACGTTAGTTCAGAAAGAATTTTACCGAGTTCTCATAACAAACCGCAGCCACCAGGCGGCCGAGGCTCTCTTCATGCCACGGGAACTCGCCTGCTTCTACAAGACCGCCGATGTAGTTACACAAAATGCGGCGGAAATATTCATGTCGCGGATACGAAAGGAAACTGCGGCTATCTGTCAGCATGCCGACATAACTTCCAAGAGGCGCAGTTCTTGCATATACACGGATCTGCTCTTCAATTCCATCTTTGTGATCATTGAACCACCATGCAGGACCAAACTGACAGTTGCGGAAGTTGGCTGCCATAGTTGCAAGAGCCTCGTTATCTTTTGGATTAAGGTTATAGAGGATTGTGCGCGCACCCGGTGCTGCACTGTAAATCGCATTCAGAACAGCTCCCAGCTGCGGTGCAAAATTAAAGTCATTCAGACTGTCTTCACCTATATTCTTTCCGGCAACCTCGAGCATTGCAGCATTGTTGTCACGAAGGGCTCCAATGTGAATCTGCATTACAAAGCCCTTCTGAGCATAAAGCTTTCCGAGTTCCACCAGAACCCACCCCTTATATTTTGCAATTTCGTCGTGGCTGAGTTTTTTACCAATCCACGCCTTTTCAAAAATGTAGTTTACGTCATCGTAAGAAGCCGGCAGGTAGAAGTCTCCTTCAAGAGAATGATCACTTACTACAGAACCGTTCTCTTTAAAAAAGTCCATACGTCGGCCGAGAGCAACAATCATATCAGACACAGACTGGAACTTTGTGCCGTCCATTTCCTGAAGGCGGCTGATGTAATCTGCATAGGCAGGACTGTCCGGAGAAAGCGGAACATCCGGGCGAAAAGACGGGCGCACACGGAGTTCTGCGCTGTTGTCAGCAAGTTTCTTATGCCACTCAAGACTATCAAGAGGATCATCTGTGGTACACAACTCGCGGACACCGAGTTTAGAAAGTAAACCGCGAGGCGCATACTCAGGCTTTGCTAAAAGCGCGTTACATTTATCCCAAACCTCACGGGCATTTGCTTCAGTAACAGGCTCGGTAATTCCAAAGTAGCGGGCAAGCTCAAGATGGCTCCAGTGATATAACGGATTTCCAGGACACAGTTGAAGTGTTCTAACAAAGGCAAGATAACGCTCGTAGTCGGCTTTTTCTACGGCAGCGGTTCCGCCACGTTCAGCATCTGTTTTTACGATGCCGTCTTTGCGGATGTGCCCTGTAATAAGAGATTCATCTACCCCGGCAGCTCTCATGGCACGCCATTTATAATGATCGTGATCAAGCCATGCATTTGCGAGATTTCCAAGAGTTTTATTCTCAAAAATCTCCTGTGGGCTCAAGTGATTATGAAAATCGAAAATCGGCTGATTTTCTGCATATTTATGATATAAGATCTGAGCAGGTTCGCTCTGCAAAATAAAGTCATCATTCAAAAAGGGTTTCATATAGTTTCTACCTCGAATACTAGTATATCACACTTCATACATTTTGTGTATTATGAGGAAGTTTTTTCATGGCAACAAAAGCTATAATCACACCAATTCCACAGACAACAGTTCCTGTCAAAAGCATTTGAGTTATTCCCAGATTATCAAGAATTACTCCGCTTATAAGATTAGAAAAAACACCGCCTATTGTAATTGCACTTGTGATATAAGCCTGACCTTTAACCTGATCCAGTTCTTCCATTGTTTCGCTTACATAATATGCAGCTGCCGGAACAAATACAGCATAGGCAAAAAGCTGGAACGACTGGCTGAAATAATAAACTGCAAGATTTCCGGCAGCCATCAGCACAATCATTTTTATAAAGAACGCCGCACCTGAAAATACAAGCATCCAGCGGGAAGCAATCTTTTTAAGAACAAAGCCAATCAGTGCCATAACAGGAAGTTCAAGAATGGCCTGCAGAAAGTTTGAATAGCCCAGTTCTTTTTCACCACCCCCGAGTCCACGTATAATCTGAATCATAAAATCATTTATCATATTGTGGGCAAAAAAGAAGCAGATTGTTCCAACCAGAAAAAGCATAAATGCCGGATAAGTTCGGGCAAAATCAGAAATCTTATTATGAGCAGCAGCGGGCTGGGAATTAGAAGAATTCACGACATCCACATTACCAGCGGCTTCCCCTTCTATCTTCGGTTTCTTAAAAGTAAACACAACTAAAGCCGAAAGAATCATAGAAATAATATTCACAAAAAGAAGCACATTCACGCCTCTTTTTGCAACAAAACCGCCGACAAATGCAGAAGTCACAGCGAAACTTGCAGAACCAAGTCCTCGTGCAAGTCCAAAATAAATAGGACAGCCAGCTTTCTGATACTCAAAACACAGAGCCAGTACAACCGGCTGATATGAAAACTGAATCAGATAAATCAATGCATAAACAACAAAGATAAATGCCTTATTTTCATGAAACACCAGAAGTGCTGCTGAACCGGCAAGAATCAATACCACAGAAATTAAAATAAAACGGCGGTTTGTAAGCGGGCCGGGCTTGTCTATTACTCCGGCAATCAGCGGCTGAAAAACTGCAGAAATTATATTTGCAAGGGCAAGCAGAATTCCAACCTGAGTATTTGAAAAGCCGTTCGCAAGCAGATACACTGCGGCATAAGCATGTACAGTACAAAAGGCTGCAAAATAAGAAATATTTATCAGCGAATATCTGAAAGTCCAGTTAAAATTATTACGGTTCATACAATCCTTATTCTTTTACTGCAGAATCATACATTGCAAGGATACGCTTAAATAAATCTTCATCAGGGAGTTCATTAGAACGCAAAAGTCCGGTATGACCTCTATCCTCATTTGGAACAAAGGTAAAACGCGGATTATCCTTAAATTTTCTGTAGTAGATTTTATATCCATATTCAGGAGGAACTGTTGCATCATCCATACTATGAATAATCATAACTTTTGCATCTGTAGCGGAAAAGCCTTTTACACCACTTGCAGTTGCATACTTTCCATACTTACAGGCTTCAAAGATTCTATAAAATGGAACAAAGAAAAGTACCAGATTACCGGCGATTTTTTTACCACCTGCAACAAACATTCCAGGTGAATCATTAAAGCCTGCAACCTCGGCAACAGCCTTCACTTCCGGATGATAGGCAGTAACACTGCTGACACTGAAACCACCCCAGCTGTGTCCAAATAAAACAATCGGGAGTTTTTCAAAATTTCCACTGTTTTCAACAAAGGAAATTGCATAATCTAAATCGATTACTCCCTGTGGAAGACCACCTACAACCTGATCTTTTCCAAAACCTTCACTTTCATCATTTCCGGTTGCATCATAGGCAAATACAGAATATCCGTTTTTAGCAAAATAATTTATGATGTCTGTATATCTGTTGTGTCCGCCTCCGCTAAAACCATGAGCGAAAACAACTATACCTTTTTTTTCATCATTGCCAATATTATACATATAACCGGCAAGACGCTGTCCTTTATTTGACTTAAAATCATATCTTGTTCTTGTAAGTCCTTCAAAATTTTCAACGTAAAGTCTGTCTTCATCAGGCGTAATATAACGGTTACAGAAATTGAACTTATAAGAAATAAGCATTCCTATCCAAAGTCCAGCTATAACCAGCACGATAAACAGTACTGTACAGATTTTTAAATTTTTAATTGTCTTTTTTGTCATTGTTTTCTCCAGTTCGTCAAATTATATTTTTTTTTATGTTTTATAACAATGATTTTGAAAACACTTTTCTTATGTTTCCATTATGTTATATAATTAAAACATGAAATCCTTCTATTCGAAACAGTTTTTATTATTTATTCGCATAACTTCTATCATTTTTATCGGAATTCTTTGTTATCTGACCGGACACGCTGTTTTCGATGTATTTTTGAATCATGATTACCCATGTATTTTCGGACTTATATGTGGACCTGTAAGTATTGTAATTCTGATTTTTGTTATACGAAATCCGCAGAAACTTGCTTTATTTGTCCCACCACTTATTCTATATTCAGTTTCAAACGCAATTGGAAATGCAAATCCAGCTTATCCCATAATCTTTCTGGAACTTGCTGCCATTCTTTTATGGATCCGCGGCTTTTTCAACTGTCATAAAGCAATTAAAATTTCTGGTATGGTTCTGATTTATCTGATTCCGGTTTTGCTTTATCTTCGTTTTGGATGGGCTTATTTTGCAGAACAGCTTCTTGAGATTCTGCAGATACTACTTATTACCTTCTGTATCATTTACATAATGTATGAATATATGAAAGCGCAGACGTCAACAGACAAGATTCTGAATATTGCAGATTATTCCGAAACTACAGAACGAGATGCAAAATGGCTTACTCTCGTACAGCAGGGAGTTAAATACGAAGCGATCGCCATTGACTATGAACTGACTCTTGGCACTGTTCAGAACAGGCTCAATAAAATCTATCACATTCTTGAAACTGGCGACCGCATCGGTTTTCTTTCAATTTATTCAAATGCTAAAATTATTTATAAAAAGTAATTCAGCTTTTTCATTACATAAAAGTATGAGTCCAGCTAATTGCAAAGCGCTTAAAGTACCATTCACGTCCTGTTACTTTAGTATTTAAGATATCACTTTCTTTTTCAATTTTATTTTCAAAACTTCGGCGGCTTGAGAAATCAAACAGACAAATCAGATTATCTTTTTTACCAATTTTAAACTGTACGAGCGGGCTTATTGAGATTTCTGGGAAGTCCCCATCAAAAACATCATTATACACTCCATAAGCATCACCATTATAATATCCGGCAGCCTTGAACATAACTCCTGCAAGATTTATTGGAAGTGGCATCTGATAACCTAAAATACACTGAGCCTGATAAGCTAAACCGCGTACCTGATATTTTGAACACTGCCATTCATACAGACTGTCGCTTTCTAAACCTGCAATTCCAAAATAAATTGTTGTGTAGGATGCGAGCAAAACAACATGATTCCAGTCTCCTGGAATAAGAGCGCCTGTATCAAACTGGAAAGTTACTGTACCCCATGCCTCATAATAAGGATGTGATATAGTTGAGATTGGTTCGTATTCATAAGTTGCTTTATTCATTTCGCACAAACCTTCAATTGGTCCTATATTCCAGCCCCAACCGATTGAACCTCCGGCCGAAAAAATCAAAAATGGCACAGGTGTAAATTCAATACTTAACTTTTGCTTTAATGAAATTGGAGTAAGTTCTAATGCACCACGAAAAGTAACATTAGCGTCAGAAACCAGCCAGTGTTCTCCAAGAGGTGTATTCAGCTTATATGCAGCAGTCAAAGTTGTACAGGCTTCCACTCCATCATAGACTCCGGTAATCGGGGCATAATGAGTATCTCCTGTAATAAATTCAGCTTTCGGATGGTAAGCGAAGTCTGTCTGAAGCGCAAGACTAAATGGAGATTTTTTATCTGCATCATTATCATCATCCTGAGCAAAAACTCCAAAAACAGTTAAAACAGTTGTAAGTAAAATGGCTATTACTTTTTTCATTTTTTATCTCCCTATAACTTTTATTACTTTTATGATTCCTGCGACAACCGAAAGAATCACACTTAGTATTATTATAATATACAAATCTGGAACAAATAATTGTACCACCCAGAGTGGGGTCTGTACAAATATTTTTGTAAAAAAGATTAACAATAGCGGCCAGATAATATAGCAGCTTACAGCAAATATTATACTGATACGTCTTTTTGTTTTTATTGATCTAATGAGTATAAAAATAGAAAAACAAAGCATACAAAGGTAAACAGTATCAATCATAATATGCAGCAGAACATAAGATTTATGATTAATTTTCTCAGGTTCTTCTCCACGAATAATTGAAAGGCTATCCCAGATTGCATTATCCATAAGATTATTTAAGCCAAACTGGTCACTTGCATTCAGCATAAAACAGACTCCAAGCTTCTCATCTGGTAAAATAAACATATAGGTAATTCCATTTTCAACCTGTCCCCCATGAAAAACAAGTTTTTGACCCTTCCATTCCATAAAATTCCAGCCCATACCATAATAAGCATCATATTCTTTTACACCTAACGAAACATTTTTGTACCACATGGAATTAATACTTTTCTGAGAAATAATCTGATTTTTACCAGTCTGTCTGTTTTCAACAACTCCTTCATTCAGATACATCCTCAAATATTTTGCATGATCATGTGGTGTTGTAGCGATATAACCAGCAGGTTCATGAAACCACGATTTTTCAACAGGATATACAGCCTCTTCTCTTTTGAAAAAGCCGAAATAATTTCTGTTTCCCCTCAATAGTTTAGGACTATCCTTTACCTTCCTGGCATTCGCATTTGAATCTTTCATTTCCAGAGGATTAAAAACATTCTGTTTAATATAGTCTTCATAAGCCATTCCGCTTACCTTCTCAATAATTTTTCCAAGCAAATCATAATTTACATTAGCATATTCATATTTACCATAAGACTTCGTAAGTTTCGCATTATGGAGTTTTGCATGAGTATCAAAACCACTTGTATGATTCAAAAGAGAAAGCACTGTAACAGGCTTTGAAAACTTATAATCCGGCAGATAAACAGAAATATCATCCTCAAGCTTAATCTTACCCTTCTCTACAAGCTGCATTACGCAAAGCGCAGTATACGACTTACTCATAGATCCAATAAAAAACTGCTGATCTAAACTTGTACATTCACCATATGCCTTCTCAAAAAGCGTATGGTCCGGGCTTGTAATAAAGAAAGCCATTCCGGGAATGTGATAAACTTCTGCTAATTCATCCAGATATGTTTCAAACTTTTGAATACGTTCAGAAGGAAGTTCTATTCCATCTTTGGCCTTAGCGAAACAATTTTCAGTAAATGCCATTAGCATTATCAAAAAGATAAACGATAAATTTTTCATAAAAACCTCACGCTGCAAATCATAAAGCATGACAGAAAGAAAACAATACTAAAGTGAGGAACCTAATATTGGTTTTATGAGGTAGTTAACATCTGTTTATACTGTAAAATCAGAATTGTGATATAATAATATGTAAGATGAAGTTTAAAAAAACATTTATTTTATTGTTCTCTTTTATTTCTCTTTTTTTATTTATTGGCTGTAATCAAAAAAAATCAGTTAGCCGGAATCTTAACCTCGAAAACATCAACCAGCTCAACAGCGATACCTTTACATGTACCTTTGATGGCATTGAACATGATTTTATAGTTGAATTACCTGTCCAGAAAGAAACTTCAGAAAATGATGCAATAAAATCAGTTCCCCTTGTAATCCTCCTTCCCGGCTACAGTAATACGGCAGATCATCTTCGTTTTACTACGGGTTTTCATAAAGAAGCTAACTCACGCGGTTATGCGGCAGTTTATGTAACCGGCTCAATCAGTAAATATGAAAAAACGGGTGGACTTGGATGGAACTCGGGAATTGCTGCAAAAGGTAATCCGGATGTTGAGTTTATTGTGGCGCTTACAGAATATCTTCGAAAAGAATATGGCTTTGATAAAGAACGCACTTTTGTAGCAGGCTTTTCAAACGGTGGATTTATGATACACAGGCTTGCAATGGAAGCAGGAAATACTTTCCGTGCGGTTGCATGTGTTGCAGGAAAAATGCCTGAAAAGGTCTGGAACAACAGGAACAGAAAAAATCACATTGGCGTTATGCAGATTACAGGCGAAAAAGACGATGTTGTTCCAAAGAGATTTGACGGCACAGTAAACAATTCACGGGATCCTGCAATTGAAGATGTTATGGATTACTGGGCACTTTCAAACGGTTTGAAAAATATTGCTGTAGAAAGTGTTGCCCGCGGCTCAAAACTCACAAAATGGAGTTCGGGAAATAAAGACCGCCAGGTGTGGCATCTGCTTGTGAAAGACAGCCATCACTTCTGGCCTACCGAACAGATTAACGGAATAGACGGCAACACAGTTATTCTGGATTTCTTTGATGCAAATTAAGATCTGAATACCATTAAACTTCTACAACTTCTATTTGAATATTTTCTTTCAGATTCTTAACTGCAATCTGAAAATCATCCTCGTAAATAATTTCGCCAGGAACTTCAGAACACTTTGACATGTAAAGTTTTAATCCGTACTTTTTTGCCATCTCACGATAAAAAGTCATCTGACGGTAAATGTCATTTCCCTGAGGAGTATCCTTGAACCAGGTAGTTGCGTGCTCTGGATTTCCCTGCTCATAAAATGGAGGAACCGGCAGAACCTTTTCAAAATATTCGCGGTTCTTCCAGTACTCAGCAGTTTCTTCTTCTGTGAGAGTTTTTGAATCTACAAGTTTACCAATTGCAGTAAACAGGCCGCGAGGCTGCTGGGTAATATAAGCAATATCTGCTGTGTGAATTCTGTAAAATGTCATCTATATATCCTTTTTTTAAATTATAGATTATTTTACAGTTTTCACAATAAAGACATTCTTTAATAAATTACCTTGAAGCAATTTTCTTATTTGCTCCCCACAGTCCAAGTGCAATAAGCCATGCAGTTATAACCAGTAGAGGAAGTACAATCCAGATAGTGTTCAAACCGAAAGCAAGAAAACCATACCAGTCGTAAGCAGGATCGGGTTTTCCATTATTAAGATGAAGAAGTACATTCGGAGTATAAACAGAAGCATAAAGAGCCATTGGAATTATCCCGGCAAAACTCAACTTAAAGGAAGGTTTTTCAGCAGCTTCAAAAAATATAAAACTGATGATACACAGCATTGGTGTTACAAAATGCATGAAAAGATTTGAATTCATAAAAAGCGAAAAATAACCAGTTTTTGAAGTTGGTGCCAGATAGAAAACAGTAATGAACATTGTAAAGGCAACAGCGTCAGTTGATGCAATTTTCAACAGATATAACCAGCAAGGAAGCTTCTCTGTATTTTTTCCAGCTGGACTGAATTTGAAAACAATGTAAATAACAGCAACAATTGCCGCCAGAATATTAGATAAATTTGTAAAATAACGGAAAGACTTAAAGTTCTTTTCTGAAAGAACAGAAATATCCTGCATAAACTTAAATCCAATAATAACACTGATAGTTGCGAAAATTGTAAATGCAACAACAAGACAATTTAAAACAAGCGCTGCTTTCTGAGATTTAGTCATAAATAAAACTCCTGAATACAATTCAAAAAAAAATGGTTGCACGAGTCGTGCAACCATTTTTACTTATACTGCTTATTATATCTCTTTTAGAGTTTTTCGAACAGTACCCTTACCGGAATTTAATTTTGCAAAATATTCCTTTACCTTATCAGCAAGGCCAGCTTCAAACAGGTCTACACCGAAAATCTCTGCACGGTGTAACAACGAATCGATGTCTCCCGGCACATACTTTCTGCACTCATCCAGAAGTGGATCAGGACTAAGTTCAAACGGATTACCATCATCACCAATTCCTGTAAGATAGCGCAGCCACAAAGCAAATACAAGAGGAACCACCTTAAGGTCTGCAACGTGGAGGTCGCTGCGACCAAGGTAGCCCTTAATAGTCTCACCAAAACGAATACTCAATTTCTGAGAAGTATCACAGGCAATGCGCTGTGGAGTATCCGGCATAAATGGATTTGGAATACGGATATTTACAACCTCATCGATAAACTCACGAGGCTTAATAATTCCAGGATCAACAACAACAGGAAGCCCTTCTTCGTAGCCAAGGCGTTTTACAAGACGAAGCAAATCTTCATCCTTCATTTCATCTGCAATCAAGGTGTAGCCGAGAAGACAACCGCTTACAGCAAGGAAAGTATGAAGAGGATTCAGACAAGTACAAACCTTCATCTTTTCAACCTTGTCTACAGTTGCACGGTCTGTAAAATACAAACCAGCCTTTTCAAGCTCCGGGCGACCGTTAGGGAAGCTGTCTTCAATTACAAGATACTGACACTCTTCTGCATTTACAAAAGGAGCAACGTAAGTCTTCTTGCTTGTGATTACAGGCTCCAGCTGTTCGATTCCGTCATCAGCGAGAATCTTTTCGATTTTTGCATCAGGTCGTGGAGTGATTTTATCAATCATTGTCCAAGGGAAAGATACCTTAGAATTGTTGTTTACGTAGTCGAGGAAGCCAGGCTTACAAACACCGCGGTTTTCCCATTCCTTTGCAAACTCGTTTACAGCGGCATATAATTTATCGCCATTATGGGAACAGTTATCCATGCTGACCATGGCAACTGGAAGTTCACCATTTACATAGCGTTCATGGAGCAAGGTAACAACCTTACCAATATAAGATTTAGGAAGAACTGGACCTGCAGCAAAATCATCTTCAACACCAGGCATAGAAACGCCGGCGGCATTGCGCAATAAATATCCTTTTTCAGTGATTGTGAAAGTAACCATCTGAAGAGATGGAGAACGGAAAATCTCGCAGAGGCGAGCCCAGTCTTTTTCGTTTTCTGAATCGGCAGCAAGAGCTTCCATGATAGAGCCCACTACAGTTTTTTCAACAGAGCCGCTAGACTTCAAAGTTACAAGAGCTCCGATATTGTCGTGTGGGCGGTACATCTTTTCAATGATTTCGTAATCGTAACCTTCTGCTACTACAAGACCACGATCAAGAACGCCTTTATTCAAAAGTTCCTGAACAACGTTTGCCTGGAAGGCACGGAAAATATTTCCGGCACCAAAATGAATCCAGAATGGCTCTGCTTTAGTTGCAGCTTCTACAGCAGTACGGTCAAATTTTGGAAGTGAGTAGCCTTTTGCTTCCCACTCCGCAGTATTTTTTATTCCTTCGATAGTTAATTTCATAATATCTCCTGATATAGATCCCCGGATCAAGTCCGAGGATGACAGATTAACTAGTATTCTAGCATATTAGTTATATTTAATCTACAAATCATTTAGATAAATACACAGCCGCAATATCAGAATCGGTAAAACCTAGTATGTTTCCGTTCTTCTTAAAGAATGTATTGCAGTCCCAAAGCATAGGGCAATAATTATACTTTTCACAGTTTTCAAGAACATTTGTCATCCATGCTTCCATTCCCTGCTTTTTTGAACCATCCTTTTTTGTAGAAACACCATATTCACCGATAATTACACCATACCCCTGTTCTGTAAACTTATTCAGCTTTCTAAACCAGTAATTTTGTTTTGAAGCAGTATTGAAGTTACTGTCATATCCCGGCCAGGAATCCATATATCCCCAGCTGTTTTTAGGATCATTTACAAGACAATATGTTTCAGGCTTATAATAATGAACAGAAACAATTAGTTTTTGCACTTTATTCATTTTATCTGACGGCATTTTGAATCTGGAATCACAAGTCTTGTCTATATCAGTATTGTAACCCGGAATCAAAAGAAAACGTTTTGAATTATTACCACCCTGCGAGCGGATAATATCAACAAATTTCTGATTGATTTTTTCTGAAAGTTCATAACACTGATTTTCGGTAAGTCTTCCTTTTGAACTGTATTTTATCGAAGCATCCAGTCTGCTGTCGACTTTGGTATCAACAACATCATTTAATCTGTCTCCAATTTCTTCATTACCGCCTTCGAAAATCAGTCTGTAAGAATAATCCTTAAAACGCTCCCCTACCTGACTCCAGATTGCCTCATAAATCTGCCAGGCTAACGCTTCATCATGGCTGAACATTCCCCACCACTGATAATCCCAGTGATCATTAATAATGACGAATAAATCAGATTCCAATGCCCAGTCTACAATCTGTGCGACACGGTCAAGATAATCTTTTCTAATTGTAAACTTACCACGGCTCCAGTCCATTGTATGAGTCCACGCGACAGGAATCCGCACGCTGTCAAATCCAGCTGCTTTCATAGCCTCAAACATTTTCTTTGTAGTAACAGGTTGTCCCCAGGCTTTTTCATAATCTGTTACCGGAGCATGTCCATAACCAAGCCAGGTTCCTGTTGCTTCCATTGTGTTACCAAGATTAATTCCATTCCCCATCAATTTGATTAATTGAGGCGATGACATTTCTTTTAAGGAAGCTTCCTCTGCACCAGAAACAGCCCAAAGAGAAAATGCAAGAATTCCAGACAATAATAGAGTCATAAGTTTTTTAGATATTTTCATTTTGTTTCCTTTAATCCGCTAACAAAAGCAGTTTATTATTTGAAAGAGTATTTTTATTGTCGAATCTGATATTCGGTTTTTCAGATTCAGAATCTTCATAAAGGCCAAGGCAGATACAGTCATCTGCACATATAGGTTTTAAGACATCCGCAGATAAATCACTAAAAACAAAAGTTTTTTCTTCTCCGTCTGCAAAAGTTCCTTTTTTGATTCGCTTTGGTTCACCTATAACAGCTTTCCTTTTTCCATTAAAATCCGTAATATCTGCAATCAGATTAATATCAAAAAATGCAGGAGCAAGCCCGGTGTTTTTTATTGTAACTGAAAGCACAATATTCAAATCATCATCATACTCAAAAACCGCAGAGGTTACTTCAAAATTATAGCCAAGCTTGTTATTCATTTCGCGAACAGATGCAAGATTATCCTCAAGAAATACCTGACCACATTTTCCTCCGCGGTCGAGCTCATAATAAGACAGATGCGCAACATTAATTACATTCTTCCATCGGTCCAAAGTCCACTTTTGATGCCATTTGTCTGAATCATTAAGCAGCAGCATCTTCTCATACTCATCACAATTTTCTCCGATAGTCGGAAGTCCAGCAGCATAACATTTTGCAAGTTCATCTTCACGACCTGCAATCTGAATCAAACCGTCATCACGTTTTGCAACACCAAGTGAAAGCGCAAACTCGTAAACTTCACCGCGGCAGTCACTCGGAACTACAAGTTGAGTTGTCTTAAACACCGAAGCATAATAAGCAATCATTTCTTTTTGTAGCTCAACAGACGGCATTTCACTGCCCTCAAGCTGAGAACAATGCCATTCTCCCCAGTTACCAAAACAACGGATATCAATAAACTCAACACGTTTGTCGCCATCAAAACGACGAGCCATTTCATCCGCAAAGGATTTACACGCCTTGATATAAATCGGATCCGACCAATCTGGAACACGGATTTTTGTGTTGGTACCTTTTATTGTTGCAAGAACACTTCCACATCCAGATTCATAAATAAATTCAGGAGTATCATCACCAGACTCCCCCTGGCTGGAATTCGTAGGATAGATTCGCCAGCCAAGAGTTCTGCCACTGTTACCGCAAAGCTCCAGCATTTTGTCGATATTAGCCCAGTCAAATTCATTCCAATCTTTCTGTACATATTTCCATGGGCAACCAGTATAAACCACCGAACAATAATCCCATGCCGGATTTTTCCCCGAAGCAAGCGCAGATGCCCAATATTTATTTTCCAGATAATCAGGAGACCAGGCATACATAACAAAGCCTTTATGAGGATTTATAATCACATCGCCGGATGGTGCAAGAGTAAAAGACTTATTAAACTCAGAACGCAAGCCTGCAACCTTATACATAACTTTTGAATCAAGAACTTCTTTCTTATAGAGAAATTTCAAAACAACTTTCTCAATCGGATCTGAAGAAAAAGAAAACGTATAATCAAGAAGAAATTCTTTATCAGCTTCAATATCAGAAAGCACAGTAAAATCAGTCCGAGCTTTTCCCCATTCTGCGTTTTTTGTATTTGCATCTACTAGTTGTAACTTCAATTCAGAAATTGATTTATCGCAGGTTCCATCCCAAACAACCCGCAATTTTTCATCTTTTTCTGGCAAACATCCATACACTCTTTCAAGCTCAGATGTCAAATCAAGGTTATAAATATAATCATTATAATCTTCAGTTTTAACACCGCTCTTCCAAATATATTTTTCTTCTGACTGCTGTTTTATTAAAATGTCATTCAAATCAATTTCATAATCATAAGGAAGGGAATCAACATTCGTGAGTTTTTCTGAAATAGAAATCACAGCTGAAGAAACAGCACTATTTTCCAGTCCATCCTTAACCGCAATTGCAGAAATTGTCACTGCTTCTGAAAAATTAACAGGTGCCTTATATTCAAAACTATTTACATCAGGAATATTTCCATCAGTTGTAAAATAAATTACAGCCTCTTCTGTTGCAGTTGACATAGAAACTATGACAGAGCCGTTTTGCTTTACCTTGGAATTGAATTTCACAGGTTCAACATAAGACTTTTCCAAATACTGGACTGGCACATCGATTTTGCATGCAGCATTTACAATAATACTTGCGAAAATCAAAAACACTAACCGCATAATTTTACTTAAACTAACCGACTTCATATATTCATTATATCATAAGTCAGTTCTTTGGGAGAAAAATTATGAATGTCAGTTTTATTCCAGCTTTACCTTCTTTCGCACACTTCATTTCGTGTAACAAAGTGCACTACTCCTGTTTCTTTTGAAAAATCTGTTGTTGTAAAGAACTCGGGAAATATTGTTATGCCTTCGAGATGCTCAAGATCTATCCACTGCAAATATTCATCACTTGGACCACCGGTTGTTCCATGGCCGCTTGGAATGGCGCGAAGTTCGTCTGTCATCTTTACGAGGAAAAATGCTGCGAACTCGTGATATGAAACACCATTATTGGCAGTAAAAAAATTTTCATGAATTGCGCAGATGCGTTCTACCTCACAGTCAAGGCCGGTTTCTTCACGAAGTTCTCGCAAAACTGCTTCTTCAAGACTCTCGCCAAACTGAACACGACCACCAACAGAATAATAAACACCTTCGCGCTCTGCGGAATTTCGTGCCATAAAGATACGTCCTCTGCCACCAGTACTATCATCACGAATCAGCGCACCAACTCGAAAATTAAAATTTCCTTCTTCAGTTTTAAATGTACAATCCATTTTTTAACTCCAAATTATTTTTCTATATTTCTTTTCCAGCGAGGATTTCCTTATAATCAGCAAGATTCTTTTTGAGGAGGCTTGGGATTTTAAGTTCATAAGGACAGCGCTTCATACATGCCCCACACTCAGTACATCTTTCAATCTTCATCATCTCTTGTTGCCATTGCATAGTAAGCCAGTTTTCAGAAGGTGCACGGCGAATCATCTGACTCATTCGGGCACACTGGTTGATAACAATTCCAACAGAACAAGGAGAACAATAACCGCAGCCACGGCAGAAGTCTCCAAGAAGGTCTGCACGATCTTTTTTTATAAGAGCATCGAGTTCTTGTGTCATTTCAGGTTCGTCATCAAAATAGCTAAGCCACTCATTAAGTTCAGATTCTTTCTGGATTCCCCAGATTGGCAGAACCGGATACTGCAGCATAAAAGCCATGCAGGCACGTGAGTTTGTCAAAAGACCGCCCGAAAGTCCTTTCATTGCAATAAAGCCAACATTGTTTTTGCGGCACTTTTCTACAAGTGCAATGTCACGTTCGGTTGCAAGATATGAAAAAGGAAACTGAAGAGTTTCATAAAGGCCACTTTCTGCAATTTCTTCTGCAATTCCAATTTTGTGAGCAGTAATTCCAATATGGCGGATTTTTCCCTGTGCTTTTGCTTCCTGTAAAACTTCGTAAAGACCAGTACCATCACCCGGACGGTAGCATTGTTTTACACAATGAAGCTGATAGATATCAATGTAGTCAGTTTTCAGATTTTGAAGAGAAGTTTCAAGGTCTGCACGAAGTTTTTCCGGAGTTTCTGCAGTTGATTTTGTTGCAATAAAAATCTGGTCACGTTTTGGACTATCCCACTTGCCAAAAGCCTCGCCCATTTTTTCTTCACTGTCAGAATAAGCGCGGGCTGTATCAAAAAAGAGCATGCCACCGTCATAAGCCTTTCGCAACATCTGAACAGCAGTATCCATATTAACACGCTGAACCGGAAGCGCCCCAAATGCATTCTGAGGAACAGTGATTCCCGTTGAACCTAAAGTTATTGTTTTCATGGATTCAGTATAACATAAACTATAAAAAAAAGGAGAGGAATTGCTCCTCTCCTTTCTATAAAATTAAGTTATAGACTAGCGATACAGCTTTACATTACTGCGGTCAATTGTCTTTTCGCAGGCTTCCCAAAGTCCCTGAAGGTAAGTAGCACCAAGAGCACGGTCATACAAACCATAACCAGGCATAGCCTTTTCGCCCCAGATCATACGACCGTGGTCAGGACGGATAATTCCATCAAAACCAGTTTCATAAA